>Ga0247778_1000422_pt1 | contig 57188 bp, 53 predicted proteins | sample UWRJL049202B5_FD_179939 | JGI IMG/M metagenome (GOLD analysis project Ga0247778, IMG submission 179939) | Plant litter microbial communities from Arlington Agricultural Research Station in Wisconsin, United States - UWRJ-L049-202B-5 | ecosystem: Environmental > Terrestrial > Plant litter >... | reverse complement strand
GTTGTATTTTATTTTTGAATAGTATGAAAAAATTATTGAACGAAACCTTACGAGGACCCTGAATAAAGTTCGCGGCTCGTGGCCGTGGCTCGCGCCTCGGCTCGCTTGACCGTCAAGACTGAAAATGACCGCATCCCAACGTCCAAAGATCTACTTTTCAGCACTATATGTGCCATGCCACCAGCTTCGAGAGGATGGAAAGGGTTATTTCAGGCATGGAAATTGGGCTCTTCCATGGCCCTCTCCCGCCGATATGCCACCGCAACGGACTTGGTCAGCTCCGTTGGCCCTCCACTGAAGATTCGCCTCAGAGAATACCAAGAAGAATGTATCCAAGCAGTGCTCTCGCACCTTGAAAAGGGGCACAAGCGGCTAGGAGTCTCGCTGGCCACAGGGAGTGGGAAAACTGTAAGACCAAACCCCCTTTGGATAAACTTCCAGCTTCCTAATAAACGCAAAGGTCATCTTCACCCAACTCATCGACCGCGTGAAACCTCATTCAGAACGAGCTGATCAGACCCTGATACTAGCACACCGACAGGAACTCGTCGAGCAAGCAGCTCGGCATTGCACCAATGCATACCCCGACAAAAGCGTCGAGATCGAAATGGCCTCTATGCATGCGAGCGGATCTGCGGATATAACTGTGGCCAGCATACAAAGTATTGTGTCTGGAGACCGAATATCAAAGTTCGACCCCAAGCGATTCAAGCTGGTTCTAGTTGATGAGGCGCACCATATTGTCGCATCAAGCTATATGAAGACTTTGGACCATTTTGGACTCGCGAAGACACAGCCAAGCTCCCCTGCGCTTGTAGGTGTCTCAGCTACCTTCTCAAGGTTCGATGGACTCAGATTAGGTGCAGCGATTGATCAAATTGTGTATCACAAGGATTACATCGATATGATCGGGGAGAAATGGCTTTCAAATGTCATGTTCACGACAGTACAAACGAAGGCAGACATATCGAAGGTTAAAAAGGGAGCCAATGGCGATTTCCAACCTGGCGAGCTCTCCCAGGTTGTCAACACACAGCATGTCAACCAGATTACAGTCCGCAGCTGGCTGGCGAAAGCTCGAGGGAGGAAGTCCACTCTGGCGTTTTGCGTAGACCTCGCTCATGTAGAAGGATTGACCAATACGTTTCGGGAGCATGGTATAGATGCTAGGTTTGTCACTAGCGATACCCGCAAAGCAGAAAGGAGCGCTCTTCTCGACGGTTTTAAAAAGGGGGAATTCCCAGTTTTGGTGAACTGTGGTGTTTTCACTGAAGGAACAGACATACCTAATATCGATTGCGTGCTGCTTGCACGCCCGACCAAATCGAGGAACCTACTTGTTCAGATGATTGGGAGGGGTATGAGGCTTCACCCTGGAAAGAAAGACTGCCACATTATAGACATGGTGGCTAGTCTCAATACTGGAATTGTGACAACTCCTTCACTATTTGGGCTTGATCCCTCCGAGCTCGTTGAGAATGCCACTCCTGACGAGATGAAGGCGAAGAAAGATGGAGAGGGAGAGGAAGGTCTCGGCGCTCAAGATGCTGCAGTTTCACCACCAACTACAACGTCACCTGCAATCACAAGTACTGTAACATTTACAGACTATGATTCCGTTTTTGATCTGATCAAAGACACGAGTGGAGAGCAACATATCAGAGCATTATCACCATACGCATGGGTTTGTATTGGTCAAGATCGTTGGGTTCTGACAAACTCAAATGGCTCATACATAAAATTGGAACGGCAGTTTGATGAAGCTTCTGGGGCCGACCAATTCATTGTTGCTGAATGGGCGGCTCTCAGCCCTCTGATCTCCAAGGCTCCGTTCAGGAAACCCCGCAAGATTGCCAAAGCCATTTCCTTCACAGATGCCATCCATGCAGCTGATACCTACGCGGGAAAAAAGTATCCCCATCAATTCATCTCGAGACGAGAGAGGTGGAGGAACAAACCCGCGACTGAAGGACAACTAGCATTCCTAAACAAACTGAGACCGAAAAATGACCAGCTGACTCCTGAGAGCTTGACCAAAGGGAGAGCTGGCGATATGGTCACGAAGATCAAGCATGGGGCTCGCGGAAGGTTTGCTAGCTTGGAAGCGGAACGGCGGCGGGAGGGACGAGCAAAGCTAAAGGTGGAACAGGAGCAGAGCTTGAGGGAAAGGGAAAAGGTTAGCGTTGGGCCTCTTCTTGGTTGAAGGGCCAGCGGGATTTCATCGTGTACGGTTGATTGATGTGTGTTTGCGTTATCCTGCGATACCCTTGGAATTTATACATTCTCCTCCGTTGCCAGTCTTTAGACCGTCAGCGTGCATAAGAATTGTCCGTGTTGTGTATGACTGCCACTTCTACAGATGCACTCCGTGGTGTGTATACGGTCATTTTAGTTCGTAATCTGTTCAGCAGTGAGGGCGAGGGCTTTCGCGCAAATGAGTCCCGAATGCTTGGCAGCCCCAGTCGACTGAAATAGGGGGGGTGGATCCTAAGCTACGTGGAAAGAGATGTCTGCATCATTAAAGACAAACACCTTGACCGATTTCACAAATGCTCAGGTACAGTCTTCCAGTATGTCATAATTCTAAATCTCATCTCTTGAAGTTTTTGCAACAACATCATGTCTGGGCTTGGCCCCGTCCGTCAAGCAATTTAAGGGGGTTTGTTACGAGGGTTCTTGGACGTTCATTAGATGCAGACACTTTGTCATCTGACAATCATACAGTGTAGTGCATTGATTCACAGAGTGTAAATGTAATGACGGAATTTTTTCGCCAACAATTTATTCCGCCGTTCTCGCGGCCACTAAACAAGTCGCGTTTTCTCAAAAATATTTAAAAATATTTCACGGATAACGTTCTGAGGGGTCTATGGCTGAGTCCGACATTCGACCCCTTCTCATGGCAGGAGCGTTGAACATTAAAGTTCGACCATTAGGGACAAAGTCAAGGGCCTCCACGAAATTCCTAGGTATGCAATACCCCTTTCTACCCACCATCCTATCATTCTCGAAATTCACCTTTCTACCTACCATCTTGTCGGGCCATATTCAATCGGTCTTGACGAGATGGCATCCACGTCCACGTCCACGTCCACGTCCACGTCCGCGTCCGAGTCCCCAGTCAAGGGCGACGAAGTATTTCCTGACCAGAACCAGTGCCAGATTAATTCGTCGACACCACATACTACTGTCTGTTATACTCCCACCATGAATGGCCCCCAGATCTCTGAAGTACCACCGCCACCACTTTATCCGACATATGAACCCAATACCAGGCCAGAGAGGATTGTTCGGGGTGGTTTCGGTCAAACACCAACGGCGGTGTTCGATACGGATGACTGGCGCAAATATCCTCATCTCCCGAACGAAGCGTATGGCCTTGATACCAACGCCCACTATCCAAAATCAAGTCAGCCAGAAACGAAGCCAGTCTCAGAGCCAGAGCTAGACCCTGAATCAAATCTGCTTGGGCTTGGTATCGACGGTTTGGATCTGGATGGCAATTTTAAGATCACTGACCACGAACAAGCATCTCCAGAGCTTTTCAAAGGCAAGACCAAGGGCGAACTACTGGCAGACAAGATCAACTTTGAACGACCAAGCTGGGTGCAAAAACCGGTGGGATCGTGCTTTCCAGTCCTCCCACCAGAAGATCAGAGGAGGGACTTCATTGAACTTATTGACCAGAACAAAGACAGAAGCGGAGAGCTAGAACCCTGTTTCAAGTGCGGCAAAAAGCACATCATCCCCGGCTCCCCTCTTACTCTTGGGGATCGCGATAAGTGCTACAGTGCCCTTCCCGACTGGTTCCCTAGGTCAGGTTATGAAGGAAACCCTTGGGATCATTTTACAATGGTTCTCACCGAATTGGTCAGGGTAACCGAGATAATGAATGGTAACGCAAGTTATAGGGATCCAGGTCAGTTCTGAGTCTAGCCTGCCGACTGATGAAGTCTACGATTGATTGGTTCCTGCTGATTTCATTGTTCTTTTCCAGCACTGTGGGATTTACATTTCCACGATAGAAACCGCAACTGGACTACAGAATGGGCACGAAGATACGGTGGATGGTGGAAGTGTCGCGGTGATCCTAATGCGCCCGAACTCGAACGAAATTGCCAAAAATGCCACCAATTCAAGCCTCGGGACGAAATTAATACTATGCTGGTAGAGTCCACCGCAGACAAGAAGAGACGTCTCGAGAATTGGATTGAGGAGAAATTCCAGGAGCAAGGGAAAAGGGATAAGGAAGCCGCGTTAGCGAAGTTGAAGATCGAGGGAATTCCGCAATACATGGGAGAGGCTGTGAATATGTCACAGTTTATGTCGCAATATAGGCGACTCATGGATTCAAGGGGCCTAATATGGGGAGGCCGGCCGCACTTCAGGCTCCCTAAGATTGACAAGCCAGAGCTCGATACTTATTGGAGGGACGCTCCTGACCTGTCTAAGAAAGAACCCCTCAAGAATGCAGTGGAGCCTGCGAAACCTACTCAACCCGGATATAACATCTGGCGAGAGAAGATTGCCCCAATGCCAAAAGAATCTCCTAAAATCGACATGGAGCGTCAGTCTAAAGTCGGTGGGGAGAATCGGGATGTGTGATTATCAATTTGGCTGGGATACGGAGTTCTGGTGATACCCCTCAAGAACAGTTTGGCGTTGCATTGATAGATGTGGAATACCCCTTTGCATTACCTAGATATTTCTAGGTCTCTATATGAATCTTCTGGCATTACCGGCTGATGTTACCAGCCTTCCTTTCTTCGGTGACGAAACTAGGACCCAAGTAAAGATCAACAGCCCACCAGTGGTCTCACTTATTTCATGACAACGCACTTGGCTTGACTTGACTTTGCGGGTTCAATCTTCTCATTTGCCCCCTCTCGTCCGCCTGCACCCTTCGTAATATACTGGCTGGACTTAGCAACCGCCTCATCTCTGTAGCAGTTGCCTGTTCAATCCAAGCAACATTTGACCCTCTTTCTGCAGCTCCCCTGTATTCTCACAACCTTAATTACAACAAGTATTTTAATTTTTGTTTAACAAGCGCCGCTTCTGCGATAATCTTGAAAGTAATATTACATTAAAGCCTCAACATGCAACAGGCTATTCTCTCAAAATGATTGCAGACCAAGCGATTCTCAATGAAAAACTCCCGAGAGAAATCGAGCTACAAGCTGAACGAGAGTTTGCCCCTCAAACAGGATAATCCAAAGCCTAATACCCCCTCCAGTTCCATCAACTGCATTATAGACAAGCTGAATGACTACTCCTTCACCTCCAATTTCCAAATACACCGGGAGTCTTCTATTGAAAACTACCACGAGATGAGACGCCGAATAAGAAGACGTAAAGACTTCTGCGCAATCACTTAGGAAGTCCCAAGGCGATAGAAATTAGCAACATCTTGAAAGCTGCCAGCACCGGAGCGAGCTTCTGGAAAGTCATATCTTAGCAGTGATACAGAGATAGGATGCATTGTTGAAAGATTGGCAAAGGAGCGTGTCTGAGGACAAGCAGAAGAAAGAGGAGCTTCAAAAAGTTGTCGAGGAAGCGAGGGAGCTGTGCAAGAATCTTGTGGATCGAAATGCGGATGTCATATCCTTTGCTGAGAGGTTCCGGACCAATACGGTCAATAACATAGCGGAATACTCTGACAAATGACAGCATGAGACGTTCAAGAGGGATAGGGAGCTCAAGGAGAATAAACAGTACCCACCTCACATCGCTGATGTCGAAATGGAAATACTTTTCTGATTTTTGTGCTTTCAACTCTTGCTATACCTGAAGCTTCGCCAAAAACTCGTTGACAAATTTCTGCACAAGGATGTAGGCCTAAATGAAACCCGTCTCTGGATTACCATGCATCTCAAAGAAACGAAATTTGAACCACGCTTGGAACGAATACTGGCTCGAAAAGATCACTTAACGTGGGGCAGATGTTAGAACTCTCAAATACGGGGACTTGCAACGGCAAACAGTGCAATGGGGCTATGAGGAGCCAGATCATAAGATTCTAGCCGAGGAGATCATTGCGGTGAGACAAGTAAGTGCTCAAACTCTTCAGTTCCTACCCCTAGTGAATAAAAACTAACTGGTCTATATAATATTATGCGTAGAAGTGAGGAGGGATGTGTAGTGAGACTTGTATGGCATCTTGTTGATGGAGCAGAAGAGATTCTTAGGAACGCGTTAGCCAACTTGACTTATACTATAGTAGGCACTATGGGCGATGCTGTTCTCTTTGAAGCTTGCGGGGTTTATATGGTTTTCTGATGACAGCAGCGAGATGGTTATAGACAGTGCAGATAGAACATTGTGGCGTTAAAAGGAATAGGAAATACTGAAGTCTTGTTACGATATTTTCTCGAGTTTGGATTATGAATGCCGCTCAACCGCTCGCAAATTCTCAGTGCTTGACCTGTAGAGTTTCATCCCAAATTTCTTGAAAGGGACCCTTCCTGGTGGGTTAATTAATCGAGCTACTAGCTCAAGCAGGCGATGGAAGAAGCAGAAATGAACCTTTCAGTTGAAAGGTAAAAAATATCGCTTGCTGATATAATCAGGCCTGGATGAGAGTCCTCGAAAGAATAATTGAGACTCATGTGTGGTATTCGATCAAGTAAGACGTCCAACTCCACCTGGACCCATCAGAAACGCCGTCGCCAAATGCCAATCAAACAAGAACGCAATATGCACCTAATCCTCCTCAACCACAACCTCCTTTCTCTTCTTCTTTTTCTTATCCTTTTTCCCCTCCTCCCCATCCTCTCTATCCCGCTTCCGCTTCTTCTTCTCCTCCTTTGGCGCCACAAACTCCTTCTCCCGCTCCTTTTCTTTCTCAGCCTTCTTCTCCCGCTGCTTCTCCATCCTTTCCTCCTTCACAGCCCTCTCCTTCGCCTGCTTCGACAGCCAATACTCTCCACTCTCAATCTGTAAATCGACCTTGCTCTTCTCCTGCGCCGGCGGGAACGGCGTATACACCTTCTTGCTCTTATCAGTCACCTTCAGCGGTACACGTCTCTTACTCAAATTTCTTTTCTTGAAATGCGGCAGAAATCGATCCCAGCTTTCCCCCGCCAGTTCCGGATCTTTAGCCAACTCGCGTTTGATCATTAGTTCTTTGATGTGGTAGATGGGGTGGATGTTCGCCATGGTGTCTTCGATGATTCGTCGCACTTCTTTGAGGCCTTTGTAGGGTCCCATGGCTGCGACGGTGTTCCCTTGCACCAGCAAGTAGCATTCTGTGAGCAGTTCGAGGGCTTTGAGTGTGCTTCCCTGGGGACCTAGGATTCGCTGGCGGCGTTTGACGAAACGCTCTTTATTGCGGACTAGATTCCGGATTTTGATGATATCGCAAGCTACGCCGTCGTCTAATATCTTCACTGCTTGGGGAGCAGGCACACTGCGTGCTAAAAGTTTTATTAGGTCGCGTGCATTGAGGATGGCTGCTGGGTCGAAGGTTTTCCGCGTGGTTTTTACGGTCATGGATCCTTCGACGAGATCGAGTGTGCATGCAACGCCATATTTTTCGAGGGAGCGGGTAATGAGGGGCCAGGCTTCGCGCAGGTAGACTTCACGGTATTTGGGAAAGAGGGTTGCGAAAGAAGATTCTTCGGTGAAAGTCCCGCCAGCGTTGTCGGTGGGAGTGAAGGGGTCAATCTGGAGGATGTTAGTTTTAGTTGAGAATTGAAAATAGTTGGAAATAGCTTGCCTTCCATTTGTCTATGTCGTCGGTATCCCAGGGTTTTTCTTTCTTGTGGGTGGAAGGCATCTTGACTTTGGTGGTGGGGTAGTTGGTGTGAGCTCTCACTTGCGATTTAAAAAAGTTTTGGTGAAGATTTGGCTGCAGCTTGGAAGTGCAGCGGGCAGAAAAGGTCGCCGTAATTTGTATCACGTGCAAGCTGCCCCTATATTCAAGAACCGAAGCATACAAGATGAAGTCTTCAAACGTCGTGACTTTCCTTGCATACTGATATTGTGAGTCTCAACAGGAATACCAACAATAAGATTCAAAGTAAGCCTATCCTTCGTTTGCACGTGGTCTGAAACATATTTCCAAGTTCCGGGTTCACCAGGTTCTAACTCTCTCGGTATCTCAGCCACCTCGTATCACCGGTATGATAATCTTAAAAGATAGCCTCACCAGCCACAACGGCATCGTGGCTTCATAAAACAGCATCAGCCCTGCTCCATTTTAGTCCCAGATTGGCCAGTGTTTATCACGATCGGTGACTGCCGATTGCTCCATTCGGTCGTGGAGATCCACACATTTCAGATTCCTTGTCCTCGACTCCTCGTCCCAGGAACCCCTAGTGCGGATCATCCAGCCCGTTTCCGCTATCGATCATGATCTGATCCAGATTCAGACAAACGTTTTATGAATCTGGGAGCACGGATCAGAAGAACGAGCATGGGCGTGAAGCTTTTTGAACTTATGTTTCAAGGCGTACGCCCCATTTGTTTATACTTCAATAACAGGACCAGTAGTTTAGGCATCGATATTTGCCATATACAATTCTATGTTTACTTGCAACGCGCGATCCTTTGGCCCCATGCCCAAGTCTGACTGATCGCCCACAATCCGCGAAGAAAGGCTGGTGCCGACGAGCAGGAAACAAGTCTCAACCACCGCGAAATATACTTGCAACACATTTAACCGCGGACGCCTCTGTTATATTGGCCTCATCTCTGCTGCATTCTTGAGCAAACACATTCCATTGGCTGATTCCGCGTTTACGCGCACCTTGCGTCAATGGCTCTGTATTTAGATCCACCATCTGCAATCATACTCTATCGCGGTAGCGTGAGCGAGGATAAGGGGGAAGATCCATGCCAGCCAGGGCAGCGAAGCGCAGGGCAGGAGCAGGGCCATAAGCACAATTCGTTCCTCAAAACCAAACACCATCTCAACATCCTCATCTCTTTTCCCTCATGACCGTCTAAAACCACACACTCGCTATTTCTTGTATACCAGATCGATTCTCCGGATCCATCGAGTCACTCGTTTGAGCGCGTTAGAAAAGTCTTTTTGTTTTCTTTTGCACAGTCACAGTCACAGTCAATACAGCCCAGGTCCTTCCTTCCTCCGGACGAATAATAATACCAACGATTCTCTTTTTCCCGCGATATATATTCGAAGATACATAATACTCGAGCCATTACAGCGCCTCGATCTACACGCGTTCCTCTCCGAACGCGACATAATTAATACATCTTACCCCCTCCAACCGCAACCACGGCTTCCACACTCGCTCCGTACAGGGCTTCGGCCATCGACCACCTACATCCCTCGTCCTCTCGAGAGCAGGTCCGCGACCTGCCCCCATTCAAGACGGCGCACCCAGTAGAAGATGGACGGCATTCTCTGCCAAGTTTAGATCCCATAAGTCGGCCGTCGTCGACTTCGACGCAGAATTCTTCCCTCCACCACAGCGCCTCGCTGCCACAACTACCTGGCCTGTCAGCACTCGCCTCGATCGCATCCTCAGCGGACTCTCCACAACTCAGGTACGTCTTGAAAATATGGAGATCAATTGGGCTGTAATTAGGTGGTGGCAAAACTACAAACATTTGGGTTCGGAGGTCCTGCAGGTTGAAAGGGGTTGGATCCTCCAATTTTCACCTGGGAATAAAGTCGGGATAAAACTTATTTTGAAGATTCATCCCGAAAATCCGGGCAGGCCTCGGAACTCTGGTTTTCTTCATGTCGGGCACGGGTGCTGTGATGCAGTTACAGCATGAGAGGGAAACTGGGGAGTGCAAGCTAATGGTTCACACAGGGCGTTCAATGTACCACCGGGTATGGCATTCTCGACCTCTTCGCCCTCGGCGACGAGCGGGGGCGGGCAGAGCAATTCGCCTGTAAGTATTGGATTTTTTATTTTAATTAGTTTTCTGATCCTCCCACTCTGAGTTCTTATTATCGGGACATGGGACTCTTTTGCAGTTGTAGTTGCAGTTGCAGGTCGTGCAGTCCAATAGCTTTGGGCGTGCATTCGCCTTCCCCATCCAATATCCAATCCATACCTAATCAGCCCCTTTCTTTATCCTTTATCTCGATAGGAAAGTGCGCAGTTGGCCCATATGGCAACCTGCACCGCCCATTCCCTGCGGCTGGATCAAGCGATATCAGCAACCGGCAACCGCCATCTTGAAATTTTCATCTCCCCTTATCGCACAATCACAATCACAATCGTCCTTTATCGCCAGAACCCAACGTCAACACCATGCAATCTACGGCCATGATGGCTAACAATGACCGCGAAACTTCACAGCCCACTTGTCAAAATTGCACCACCAGCACCACCCCACTTTGGCGACGCGACGAGATCGGGTCTGTGCTATGCAATGCCTGCGGTCTCTTCCTCAAGCTGCATGGTCGTCCAAGACCGATAAGCCTGAAGACAGATGTTATCAAAAGCCGAAATAGAGTGAAGAGTTCGGGCTCAGCCCAGGGGACTAAGAAGAAGGTCAGTATTCCGGCAGACCACCGTTCTTCTGCCGCAACAATTGCTTACACGTCGTCCCAGAACATCTTCGACGTGAATGGTGTTCCTATCGAGCAGACGCGATCGCAAGCTGGGACTCCTCCTCCCGGCACCCTCGGCCACCGTCGCACATCTCAAAAGTCTGCAAACGGTCATTCAGATGGCTCGAACTCTCCTATATCGCGAACCGCAACTCCTTCGATGTTTGGTAACCATCTGCCGGCCTTCAACGGCCACAATCTCGACGACCACTACAACCACCACTCTCCCTCGCTTCCCCCGATGCATATCCGCCAGCCTTCACCTGGCCGCTCAACATCACCATTGAACGGTGCATCAGGTCTTGAAGTACCTCAGACATACGAGCAACTTATCGCGTCGAATGCTGCACTCAAGACTCGGGTCAGCGAGTTGGAGGTGATCAATGAGTTGTTCCGAGGTCGAGTCACCCAACTCGAGCAGGACGAAGCCAATGCGAGAAGGGGCGAGGAGATGCGCCGAGAGTCTGAACATAACCTTTTGAACCGACTAGAGGAGTCGCAGCGTCGCGAGAACCAGCTGAAGCGTCGCCTCGACGATGTTGAACGCGAGCTTAGTGACTTACGGGAGGGGGCACCACGTGCCAAGAAGATGCGTGTCGCGGATATGGTTGGTGACAGTGAAGCTTCTACCCCGCAATCCGTCACATAGGTCGATCTATGCGCGTAAATTTCAATCGGTTCTTGGTTCCATTTCAGAGCAGGCAGCGGAACTTTTCCTGAGGCACTTATTGTCCATGATACTCTTTAACGGCCTCTTCTTCCCTCTACCCCCTGCACGTTATCCTTCTATCATACTTTGTTAAGATAGTCGAGTGCATTCTCTCTGCGTCGCGTTGGACCTCTAGCAACCTCAACGGACGCCTGTACCACTATACCTCGTCACGTTATATTGCATTTTCTTTTTCTCTACACCAAAAATCTATCGACGGCCTTCCCATTCATTAGCGGAATAGGCGGCAGGCGTCAGTAATGTCAGACTAATACTTTTCACGTTCGTTCCAATCCCTCTTCCTGTCACCTGCAATAATGAAAGAGTCGTCTCAACTCTACCACACATGTGGTTTGCAGGATGACAGGAAGCAGTGTGGATTTGGTATGTTCTCTCAAACGAACGATTATGGGCGGAGCGCGGAGTAGATACGGATTTGATGGCGGGATACGAAACTTGGTCTTGGTCTCGGGCTTTGTCATTGTGTGTCATGGCATCGGCATGTATGCGTGGGAGAAATGGGGCGTATTCGAGCGAACGAGCAAGCATCCGAAACCAAAAATAAAAGTTATATGAATTTTTAACCCTATTTCTTGTTTCCTCCACTCTGTGTTTGAGCCAGATCAAACGAGCTTAGGAGGATGACTCTGCAAGCGCAGTCACATGGAAACGACTCGTGATGTTTTATATGCTATCATTGAACTATAAACAACGCGCCCAAACCCAAATTAGAAGCGACAGTACAATTGAACATGCCCACCGTTTACTGCATGGAAGCTGTGTTGAACACACGCAGCTAATGTGCGTCATCTGTTCGAACAAAGCCTCGATTCAATGCTATTGCAGCTTCCTTCATAGCTGAACGACTGTACTATGTTCGTGCAATCATTATGTTCGCTGTCAAAGCTCCCTACAGTCGTCTAGGTTTGATTCATTGAATTTTTTAGCCCTCAATACTACGCACTTAGGTAGGTTCTTTGCGTTTTCCTGTAATTGAATCTTTTCGGCCGCGGAATTCTTTGCAACGATGTCCATTGGGGGTATCGTGAAAGACAATAGACTGGAGTACATGAAGAGAGATCCCTTCTCGGGTGCCTCGCCGAGTATAAATACCTAAGGTCTTTTCGCGGCCCCACTTCAGCTATTACGGTCTATTGGCTATTCACTTGCTCAGTGGAGTACTTCTCTTCGGATTCTAGAGCAATGAACGGATACTATGTAGTGATAACGGTCATTATGTATCATTATGTCTCATCCAATCTCATAAATACATCCAATGGCGCTGTAATCCAAATATTCTGTAATTCAAAACCGGGTATCATTCCTCCTTTCTCATATAACGTCCAATTAAACGCCGATTCCATCCTGCCTTATTCAGGGTTCTGCCCTTCCATCTTCAACGCCCAATCCACAACATCTCGGCCTTGCATCTCGATATCAAGCTCCCTCTGCAACTCCCGTTCTACTTCGTCGAGGTCAATTCTTTCATCGGAGTCGTTGGCTGTGGTATCATGACTGTCCGAACTCCCGCTACCGCTGCTTTCCGGCGGAATAGGCTCTACCTCTACCTCCGGCTCTTCTTCTTTAACTTTACCCTTATTCTTGTTCAAAGGCATGACCATGATGTCACCCGAAGGCCCACGAGACAGGACCGGGCTATTAGTCTTCGGCTTCCTAGGCCCAGGATGAGCCGGATATGAGGGATGGCCATGCCAGTTCGCATCTTCAGGGTGGAGGTGCGAGGTGTCTTCTTGTTGTTTGGCCTTGTCTTTATGGTTAGTGAGAAATTAGAAGTTGGGTTTGAAGGGGACCCACTCTAGCCTGTTTCCTAGTATACCGATTCAGACTCTCACACAGCCTGTCAAGGACCCACTCCGCCTCCGTGACATCCGCTAACATGGGACTGTCTTCTCCAATCCAATCCCACTCCACAAGTCCCTCCTCTTCTTCCTCGAGTTCCACCTCCTCTGGGTCGAATCTACTGAAGCGGATCAAGCGTGTGAACTCGACCCATTCTTCATAACTATATTTCTTCGGTAGTTCGGCGCGCAAATCGTTGGCTGTCTTTTTGATAGCTATTGCCAGTTTTCTCGCCAGCTCATGTTCCGTGAATTCGGGCCGCTCTTCTGCTAATTTCTCCAGCGTTTGGGTACCATTTCCAGTCCCTCCGATCACAGACTCTTCATCCGGATTCTGTAACTCGAAACCTTGCTGAAGTCTCTTCTTCGCTTGCCGTTCTTTGGTCTTCTGCTCCAGGTAATTTTTGATCCTGGGATTGTTGTCCAGGAAGTCTTTCCACAGCCCCTCTTTGGGCATGATGGTCCAATCGGCGAGTGTAAACGTACCCCGGTTGATGGCAGCGACGACGGTATCGCCCATTTCAGAGATGAGGATTGTCATGGTCGGGATAGCGACCAGGGACCAGACAATAAAGAATGGTTTTCCAGCATTGGACCTAGGACTGAAATCGCCGTAGCCGATTGTGAGAAGAGACACGTAGCAGAAATACAGAGCTTCAAAATATGACAAGTCTTGTATCCGCCGTTCAGCGACCATAAAGACGACGGCTCCCACACACCACAGAATTCCAAAGGCAATCACGGCCATGGTGAGGGCCCAGTATTGCTCGAATTTATGGGTGTGAGCTTGGATTTCGCGCATTGCTTCAAAGCGATCTTTCTCTGCTTTCAGAAGGACTAGCTTTTCTCGCCGCCGCGCGCGTTTCACATGAGGGCTCTTGCCTTGTGCTCGCTGTTGCAGTTTGGCATCTCGGCTGAGGGGTGCCTTTGGCTTGTGAGCTCTGCCGGCACCGCCTCGCCCACCGCCTCCTGCATGCTTCTTCTTCTCATGAAATGTAATAGTGCGGCCGTGGACATCGAAGTGGCCGTATTGGTCGAGAGAGTTTCGTCTGCTCTTCAAAGAAGTGGCGGTCGATTGCTTTCGGGCGGCAGAAGGGGGTCGTTGAGGGGTCGAGTCTCTGCGTGGGGGTAGCCCCAGTCGCTCGCGAAGCTCCTTTTCACTGGTGACTGAACGACCAAACGTTCGCTCTCGCTCATTGAGCTGATGCTTCTTGATGACCTTGTCTTTTGACATGCTGGCTGCGAACTTTCGGATACTGTTGATCATGAGACCCAAGAATATGATGCCAATGACCGAGTACGGGAAGACCAGCCCTCTGGCGGTATCATTGACAGAAACAAAATCTCCGAATCCAATAGTCAAGACAGTGACATCGCAGAAGTATAAGGCGTCCGCGTAGCTCCACCCACAGACTTTGGAGAAAACAGCGGCGCCTCCAGCAAGCCAGAAGAAGAACATCATTGTCTGCAGAATGAGCGTCCGCTGGTCATCGTCCAGATCAAAATGCTGAGGGTAATGTCCCAGAAAGTACCCCAGCATATTCCCCATGAGGATTACGGATCCAATAAGGTACAGGGCGGCTGCGATGACGGCGTGCCAGAAACCTTGCGAGTACGTCTCTCCTGGTCTTATAGGTGGGACATGAACATTCATAGCCACCAAAATCCCAATCAGAATCCCAGTTGCAAAAAACCAGCTTATAATTGTCGCGGGCAAAGCAACAATGTAGCGGACTCGCTTGGTGAAGTTTAGGAGGAGGCAGAAGTTCCCGAAGAATCCACAGGCCAGAGAGATTGCATTGAGAATAATTTCCCAGTGAGGATCTGCTATGTCGATACCAGCACTATCTGTTCCTTCGGGGAGTTGCCCATTGCTTGGGAGCTGGACTCGCCATTTTGATACCAGGGCCGCGATTGAGAGGACGTTGGCTAGTGGTCCGATCGTGGCAGCAAGAAGTGGGATAGCCGTTGACGCAAACCACCAGTCTCTGTTGAATGAAATGTATTAATCGGAGCTATACTACTACTGAAGCACTGGGGGGAAAGAAATAATGCTCAACCTACTGGGGCAAATCATCGGTCATTCCCCTCAACTTCAGTTTTCCAAGCCGTCGGATCGTAATATTCGTATCTTCACGCTCAAGAGTATTGCTATTGCTCGTACTCCTCTCCATGACGTCCGTACCTCCCGTGAACTGTGCTGTCACCCCGCCACCGTCATCTCCATCGTTCGTGGATTCTTTCGCCATAGTGATTCGGGCTATTTGGCGCGCAGTCGCTGTCGTCGATGACCCTCTCTTGGTGTCTTATGCATCATGGAACTGCTCAACACATCCGTCTTGTCGGGGGTTTAATCCTCTTCTATGCCCCTCGAGCTCGTATTGAATTGATCTCGTCACGTTCTGTGGCACAATTGTTGGTTTTTGTCGTCCCAAATATACATTCCCAACTTTTCTTGGCCGGCTGCCTCGGGAAGCTCCACTCTTAAGCTTTCTTTATCGTTTCTTTTCCGACAATCAACAAATACATAATATGATCCGATTCAGACAGCCATATGTACAGAAAGAAGAAACGAGAGTGTGGGGAGAGAGCAGATAAGACTCAGAGCGGGCGAGGGTTGGATTCAAGCCACCAAAAGTTCGGTTGCAGCTCTGCGTGACCCATGCGGGGTCCTTCATATCCCTGTTTTTGGGTGAGATAAGCTTTGCACATCAGCGAGATGCGTCCTGGCTTTTGAGGTCTAGAACCTTTGAATGCCTTCTCCAGGATCGGTCTTCAAAATGTGTTTTGTTACTCGAAACTGCATTGGAAAATTCCTGTGCTACTTTTGATTTACTCCAGACGAGAATATTCGAGGAGAATCACCCCACCACCCTCATATGTTTGCCAAGCCTCTTTGTATCAAGCATCTGACCGTTTTCATGGGAATTTTCCGGTTGGATCGATATAAATCTTACGATAATTCATCCGATTCGTTGGAACGTGTTCTGATTTGCTGGTTTCAGAAGGCAAGTTACTTAAGACATGGAGATCGTGGCGCTGTGAAGAGGCGAGGGGAAGCTGTAGATTACTTGGTTGTGGAGATAGGCGTTGGATTATGAGAGATAGGCTGGTGGATTGTAGGTAATATTTTGAGATACCGGAAGCATGGACCAGAACTCCTTCTCCGATAGAGGAAGGAAGGTCCGGGGGTGGAGGAGTGAGAATCAGAAGGAAAATGCGGAGTGACTCGACCCATGCATGAGTATCAGAGAGATCAATAACTTGAGCTGGTGATTTACACAGGTAATGTTTATTTTACAACCAATTGACCTTCCTAGCAACTGCTTTCCTGACTCGTGTTCATGTTGCGAGTTCATGAGCCTCGCCCACTGCCGTACTTTATATAAACGGAAAAGTGCCAATCAACTCTTCTCTCTAGTCCATGTGCTCTGCGAGGGGAGATCCTCAGCCACGCATACCTCAAATATTTCGTCTCTTTTCTTGCCTCGATTGACCATTGAAAATCGGCAGTGTTAGACACAAAGCTGACTTCTACAAGCTGATTTACCGTTTTACCAACAGAAGAACAGCCAGCTGTGAGATCCGCTGTTGCAAATTCGCGGCTGCGCATGAAACGGGAGTATGTTTATCACTGACGACGTAGAGATGGATTCCCATAAACTCAGGAGCAGAATAGAAATCACCCTGACCCGTCGCTGCCAAAAGGTTAGAAGACTGATAATGTTAGACCTTGTCTTATTCCTATGTAATCCGGCACCTAAACCTGTCATAAACTCCATGCTTGAATAAATGCAGTAACCAGTACAATACAATACACTAATTAATAGAAAAACCCCTATTCTCAAATTATTTATGAGAAGTCGAATCTGTCGGGAAGCACAATAGGTGCTACGAGGGTCCATGTGTAAATGCCATAACACACCCAAGCGCTGACAATTTTGACCCAACTGGCCCAATATGTCCTTCCAACAGGCGCAAAATCACTTCCGTCCTTAGTCGACTCTTCGATGTTCATAGTAAGGAGAGTAGCAACCCAGGCAGTCGCCAAGAAGAAAATGATATGGAAAAGAGCGTAGCTGTATTGTGTCGAAGTTCGCTCGTCGTCTTTCGCGGTATTTCCGCTGTCGCTCTCATCATCGTCATCCAAGAGAGCATCTGCGGGAAGGGAGCCTTCTTCAACAGCTTGGCGGAGCGCCGCGGCACGCATCTCACGACGCCCGTCTGGTTGCTGAGTGACTAGGCCGTGCTCATCATCTTCCGGCAATTTAACGCTTCTGTTATTTCCGCCGAGAGCAACTCCCTGAGTAGCCGCTCTTGTTGTGGTGTAAGCAACTGTTAACATAGTAACAACGGCACCAATGACAATTGAAGAGGTTCTCATTCCTTGAGAGCGTATGAGAGGGTTGCATTGTTTGTCATCTGGTTCCATAGAGACAGCGGACATGGTCAGGTATGTGCAGTACACTGCGACCATTGCGGATTGAGCCAAACCGGCCTTGGGATTGTACTCTTGGATGGTGGACTGAACCGATATACCCGAGACAATGACGAAGAGTATCCAGTTCAGTGTGATAGCGGTTTGATTCATAGTACAACCCGAGTTAGCGAAGAAGGCGTACTGGACACCGGTCATGGCAATCGAAGCGGCGAACATGCCAAGAGTTGATCCAATGAGAACGCCTCTCCAAGCCCGAGAATCAGTTTCTTCAATCCGCTCGAGACAGTACTCTGCCCAAGTATGCGCTAGGTCCACCAGGAGAATCAGGCCGAGTAGAAGGAACAATGTGGCTCCAATTAGAGAAATGTAATTTCCCCAGAACATGAAGAACTTTTCGGGGATCAGGAACGAAAGGACGATCAAGGCGAGCCAAGCAATAATCTTGGGGCCCCAGAACCCATTCTGTATGCTTGCTCGAGGATTCTTCGAAGAGTTGACGCCTAAAAGCAAGGCGGCCATGATGAGGTGGAAGACGCCGAGCGCAAAGTTGATTCGGTGGACTGCAACCCATCCATAACACTCCCCATCCGGACACTTTATCTCCATATAGTCCAGGGTCAAATGTTGTAGTTTCTTGATTGCCCATGGCGTAAGCATAATCCATGATAGTATCGAGTTGATGAGGAGGATAAGGGCATATGCGATACGAGTGGCAACGCTGCTCAACTGTTAGCTGGGTCTCTACACTCGTGAATGACTTGTAACTAACCTGTTTCCGCATTTACCGCAAGCACTGCAAACGGCTGAGCAAGTAGCAGCACCGCAACAGCTTGCTGCGAATCCGAAGATCTATGAGTACGTCAGTGGCTGGCGCTGTATTTACTTGTTGATGAACATACGGTGCCCATGCTTGGCACAGCCAGCAATGGGAGAGAAAGTAGAGCACCCATATTGCTAGAAGCGACAGCAAAATAGATGCGCAATGAATACTTTGAAGGTTGATGTTCACCAGAGGTCGATGGAGCGGTGTTGAAAGCGGGTCAGAGAAACAAGGCACGAGGTCACTGGCGAGGCTCACTGTTTGTGCCTTAGACCAATGTGGGTCATGCACCGCATGCCGATATTCCGTGATAGTCCCGTTATCTCAGCATACCTCAAATATTACGGCAACACATCATCGTATCTTCTCTTCCTGTCGTACGCACAACATCTGTTGATCACATCGACTCCTGTGCGACATTTCAATACCGGAACTGCTCCCAAAATGCCTTCTTTCTGCTGAGAAATACTGTTTCCTCGATCAATCCGCAATGATTAGGAAGTAAAACCTGTGAAGCTACCAACCACCATCCCACCTTCCAGCATGTCGGAAAGATCCCTCCATATCGCGAGGATTGTATCGAGTATCGCGGCAACATGTATCTCTTTAGCATGCGGGACAAATGTATGATGGAGATGGAGATAAGCCCTGTCAGCCAGCCAATGCTAACTGGAGTAGTATGTCTATTCGGCATGGGGTCCTCAATTTGCAGAGAGACTCAAGCTCTCTTCAACCCAACAGAACCTTATTGTAGGCTATTTATTTTGCTATAGTAATCATATACTGACACTCTCAGGGTCTATCTGGTAATCTGGGAATGTACACATTAGGAATACCTGTTGGGATGTTGGTCGATGCAAAAGGACCCCGAATATCTGTTATCGCAGGCGCAATCCTTCTCGCGGTGGGCTATTTCCCTCTACACCAAGCATATGATAAAGGCTTTGCCTCTATGCCTCTGCTATGCTTCTTCTCCTACTGTAGTGGCCTCGGTGGCTGTGCAGCTTTCGCCGCGGCGATCAAGACATCTGCTCTGAACTGGCCACACCACCGCGGAACGGCCACAGGATTCCCCCTTGCTGCATTCGGGCTGAGCGCTTTTTTCTTCTCGATGTTCGCCCAGTTTGTAATGCCAGGGAATACCGGAGATTTTCTATTCCTTTTGGCATGCGGCACCTTTGGCCTAGTCTTTGTTTCGTTCTTCTTCTTGCGAGTACTGCCACATCCGCATTACTCCGCAGTTCCAAATGGTTCGGGAAGCAAGCTCCACAGAACAAAATCGGAGGATAGTAGGCGTCGAGCCGGACGGGCACCAGAGCCAGAACCAGGTAGGTCCGAATTCGTAGTCGAGCATCTCGACCAAGAACACGCCCTGAATCAACATCATGTAGGAGCCGAGGCACCTGACGAGGACCTGAATACCACGTCCCAAACAGACGAGACCTCCTCCCTAATGTCCAAATCCTCCTCATCGAACCCTGGCGATATGCTGTCTGAAGAAAACTTTGTTAAGGATCATGCCCATCGTGTAGATATTCGTGGTTTGCAAATGCTTCCCCTGATTGAGTTCTGGCAACTGTTCGCGTTAATGGGAATTCTTACCGGAATTGGTCTTATGACTATAAAGTATGTTGAATGCAAACCTGTGCCTCTTTTTATCTGACTAATACCTAATAGCAATATTGGCAACGATGCTACCGCTCTATGGCGCCATTACGACGATTCAGTCAGCGACGATTTTGTCATGAAGCGCCAAGCAATGCATGTTTCGATACTCTCTGTTTGTAGTTTCATCGGCCGTCTTCTAAGTGGTAATTTCCCCTCTCCTTTTCATCTGCCTCGTACTAATCCTACCAGGTGTCGGGTCTGACTTTTTGCACAAAGTTCTCTATGCTTCTCGGCTGTGGTGCTTGACTCTTGCCGCATCAATCTTCCTCATCGCCCAAATTGCCGCCCTTACGATTACAAACCCCCACCACCTTATTCTAGTTTCTTCATTGACGGGGCTTGCGTATGGTTTTCTCTTTGGTTGCTTCCCCTCGCTCGTAGCCGAAGCCTTTGGCATCAACGGATTATCCACAAATTGGGGTTGCATGACTTTAAGCCCCGTCATCAGCGGAAATGTTTTCAACTTATTCTATGGCATTGTCTATGATAGACACAGCATTGTGAACAAGGATGGAGAGCGAGTGTGTTCTGAAGGATTGGCTTGTTATCAGAGCGCCTACCTTGTCACTATTGGTGCTTGCGTGCTTGGCCTCGTTGTGAGCTTGTGGAGTATTAGGTATACCCACAATCTTCGCATCGAGGAAGAGAAGCAGAGAGAGCTTGAGGAACGGGAAGAGTGAGGGATTTATATTTTTGATGACTGGACGTGCGATTTGAGCAATTAATTAGAAATTGGCTTACGGTTGGGAGGCGGGCATCTGCATGAATTTAGGAAACGGCGCCAGGAAACGAAATAGATCTCTTTTTTTCTCGGTCTGAAAACAATTTGTATATATGAATGATACCACATTTCTACTATTCAGCCTTGCATTTGGTGCAGGTACACATTGCCTTATGGTCACAGATTGAATCATCTTTTCAAATTCATGCTAGCCCCTTTTCTCAAGCGAGCTCTTGTCTCCCATCCTCCCAGCACATATCAACAAGACTATTCTACAGTTTCAAGATAAAATTAGCCGAGAAGAAGAAGACATGATGGGAAGTGCCCGTCCCGTGACGATCATGACAGTGGAAGTCTAGCAGTCTGATGCATTATCTATCACATAATCTCGCCCCGGCACTTTCCATCTTCTCAGTGCCCTCAATCAGACTCCGAATTGCAGGCAGTGCGCAGCGTTAACCCCATAGATCTCAGCTTCTCTGACTTATGATGGACGTTTTGCGTATCAAGTAGGTGATTGGCAGTGGGCTTGGTTGGTAAACATGTGATCTGGAAAATGGGGGAGGGCGACCCCTCGTGAGGCTCCTGCGGATATCAAAGCGATGTATTGTAGTGGATCTGGTCAGGCATATTATAAAAATAAATCGAGGTCTTTTGACTGCGAGAGCGGATACAGTAGTGAGGGTCTGTGCATATGCAGTGCGCCTCGCCAGGGCTGTCGGCTGTCTTCTGGGCTCTCTGGGGTCTTGATAGATATATTGCGCAAGGCTTGTCTGCGAACTAATTCTCGAGTCCATACTCCCTTCTCAAAAGCTTTTGAAAATGGATCCGTTATCTGCAATTTCTCTAGCGGGAAACATAATACAGTTTGTTCATTTTGGTGGCCGGCTGCTTTCAAACGCTCGGGAGCTGTATTCATCTTCCGTCGGGGAGTTAACTATCAACGAGGAAATAACACTCATCACAACAGATCTTGGCATTCTCTTGAAGCAACTGAAAGAATCAGTATGCTTAAACCCTGTTAATCAAGAGAATGAGGGTGGGATGAAATCATTGGAGAGGTTATGTACCGAGGCAACGGCTGTGGTAGAGGAGCTACTCAATCGTCTAGGTACTCTGAGAATAACGACGGGGTGTACGCACCGCAGATGGGGAAGCCTGAGGTTAGCGATACGAAGTCTTTGGAGCGAGAAAGAAATCAAGAGCCTTAGGGAACGACTTGATATGCTGAAAGACGCTTTGGAAAGTCGAGTGTTATTTTCACTTAGGTTGGCACATGCAGGTACATAGATGGAGTGCTACTAACTACTCACAACAGGGAGAGTTTTGACTTGCATTCTATTCACGCATCAGCCCGCTTCAACAGTCTCGATCAGCAAACTCAGCAAATATTGTGTGCAATTTCTCAGCTTCACACTAGTATTACGGGTCAAATCTCCCAGCATGTTCGTGAAGAGACGGCGGGAATCGCAGCAACTGTCAGTCAAATCTTATGCCGACTCGATACCATGTGCGAAAGTGCCAAAGAAGAACATGTTCATTTTCGTCGGTCCCTCGTGAAGAGAATATGCATGCGAGAGAGTTCGGATCATCCAGAACTTCAAGAGATTAATGCAGGTATTGAGATGCTCAGCGTTTCAATTGGCGCTGAGCAAAAACTTCGAATTTGTGTACAGAAGACCATACTTAACAGCTTGGAGTACGACGAAATGACAACTCGATATGAGAATGTCACTGAAGCACACCCTCAGACCTTTCAATGGGCCTTCGATGCTCCAGCTGAAGAAAAGTCATGGAGCGATCTTTCCGATTGGCTAAAGACTGGAGACGATGTGTACTGGGTGAGCGGCAAGGCGGGCTCTGGAAAGTCAACTTTCATGAAGCATCTGATCGAGGCCGACAACCGCAAATCTTTGGTAGGATTGTTGGGATCGTGGGCAGAGACATGTACACCCTGTCTCGCCACATTCTTTTTCTGGAATAGTGGCACCAAGCTGCAACAATCGAGGGAAGGACTTCTTCGAGCGCTTCTTTTCCAGGTCCTTACGCAATACCCAAGTCTCGTTCCAATAGTATTTCCCAGGGAATGGTCAGCTCTTTATTCCGAGGCAGTTGAAGGGAAAATCGATGGAAAATACCCTACTCTGGCTTCATCTAAGTTGACCTGGAAGTTGACTCAATTGAAGGATGCTCTCCGTGTCTTGAGCAATCAGGCTGTACTGCCACTCAAGTCTTGCTTCATCATTGATGGACTTGACGAATTCGATGACGACGACAGCGATCATGAAGAACTAGGGAATTTGCTCAAAGATATCACTGGGTCTAAACACATCAAAATTTGCTTATCGAGCAGGCCCTTAATAGTTTTCGAAGATCTCTTCGGAGCCTGTCCTCATTTGAAGTTGCAATATTTGACGTTCCGGGACATTGAGCGATATGTCCACGACAAGTTCCATTCAAGTAGTGCATTTCTGAAGCTTGCAAGCAAAGAGCCTGTAGCAGCACCCAGGCTGTTGAATGAAATAGTTGGAAAGGCAGATGGGGTTTTTGTGTGGGTTAGGCTGGTGGTACAATCCCTTCTACAAGGCATCAGAAATCGCGACGACATTGCTGATCTTTCGGAACGCTTGCGTCGCCTACCAAGAGAGTTGAAGCCTCTTTATAACCGTCTGCTGATGCTAATTGAGCCCTACGAGCGGTGGGCATCACAAGCCATTCAAATTATGAGACATAATCGGTATATTTGCAATTCCTCTTCGGAGGGGCTTGGTGTCAACCTCCGCGCCCCTGCGATCACCATCTCCGAGTTTTCACTTGCAATGAATGAGAAGATCCCGCAATCTTCTCTCGAAAACATGAGGTTCGAAAACCTCCAGCTCCTGTGCGAGGAAACCAGCACACGACTGACCGCCCGTTGCGCGGGTCTCCTGGAGGTGCCTGGACCATCCGCCCTAGGCCCACGATCCAGGGTTGATTACTTCCACAGAACTGCGAAAGACTTTTTGCAATCGAGCGAAGTGTGGACACAGCTATTATCAGAGACAGCAGATACAGAATTCGACCCAACCGTCGCGCTGATGAGATCGTGTCTTTGGTACATCAAAATTCAGATCGCATTATCTGCAGCATTGGCCCAAGAATTTATTTATCGGGAGGTGGAAGCGTCCGATCATGCTGTAGGGTTTATGGCATATGCCTTGTACGCAAACTGGCACACTCCCAGCCGAGAGCATCAAACGGCCTTGATTGATCAATTGAGAGGTCTGACTGAAGAGCACGACAAGAAGGGAGACTGGTTTTATGGACTGATCCCACGTTTTCAAGGGCGAGGATCCTTTCTCGAAATAACGGCAGTACTAGGCCTCACAGGCTACGTCAGAGACACACTCAAGATGCTGCCTGAGACTCAGCGTGATATCACTGCTACGTCGTTACTTCGTCTTGGTTCAAAGCATGTCGGTACAATGGATCAAACCCCCTGGCTCATGTTGCGTCTTATTTCCTTACTCCTAGACCTCGGAGCAGACGTAACGGGATTTCATACTTCCTTGTCTCGAATCGTCCAAGGCGCCAAGCAAAGCCTTGGAAATCCTCAGGACAGCGAGAAGTTTCAAAAAGCTAAGGCAATACAGCATTACTGGTCCGACTTTGATTATGACCGCGCCAAACGCTTGTGCAACCACATTGAGGGATTTATGGGGAGCCTGAACACCGATAGAGACTTTCCAAATAGAATCACGAAACGGACCGCTGAAGAAACTGGAGATGAGGAGGCGATCGCGCAACCTTTGAAAAAGAGGGTCTCGCGGTGGACAGAAAAAGTGAGACCAAATTAGACGAGAACAATACCTCTGTTGCCTCGCTTGTGGTCTTCAAAGAATTGCAAAAGTATTTCAAAAATAAAATTTGAATTACAAGAGGGTGAATATTTTCTGAGCCACGTTTTGAAAATTTTGCATTACGAAGTAGTACATGTTGTGCTGCATTAAAATCGTCATCGAAAATTCCGTCTCACTTTTTTTGTCCACCGCGAGAGGGTTTATGAAGTCGGTTCAGGAATTCGAACCAATCATACAATCGGAAAAGGGAATCCAACTTCAAGTCGAGTGGCAGAGGCGAATTGACCCAATCTCTGATCAGACTCGGGCGTGTGCGAGGTACCTGTATCGTTATTCGATCTATGAAGTCCCGCGATTACAGAGTTGGTGACACTGGTCAAAGCATGACAATAACCTGGCTACTGTAATCCTCAAGATTACAAAAAATACATGCCAAGATGTGATGTTATTTTCAAGCCAACTTTGTGTAGGAAGCGACTTTTCTTCTCATTCATGTCTTATTGCGAAGCCAAGGAAAAGAAATTGATAGTGTTGCACTGTTGAAGAAGAGGGCCATGAGGCCACTGTATTAAATGTGTATATTCGAAAAACGCTTTCTACAATAATGGTACAAACACCCCGATGCGTGGTATGATGGGGAACAACGCCTTTATCCTGCTATGAGGACCCAAAGTCTATAAAAGGTTAGTAACATTCGGAATAAATCTAGGGATAAGTACTCACAAAAAGAAAATCATCAAAACGCCAAACATCTTTGCAATCAGCCAGCGATTGCCAGACACCCTCGACCAGTACTTCAGTAGCTCTCTTTGGGCGCCCTGTACGTTGTCTACCACATCCTCGGTATTGGCATCAATCCGCTGTATCATCTCGCTCTGTTCTGACACCATAGATGCTAATTGCCCAAATATCCCACCCAGTTCGCTGATCGTCCTTTCAATGGCTTCGATTGCCTCTCCTCTTTGATGGATATATGCGTTTTGAGGTTGGGCTTCTTCCATCATTAGGAGTTGCTGATCCCCCACTGGATTTAGGGATAAGAGGTCTTGGCCTGGACCGGGCGAGCCTCGGTTTGGTGTACTGTATAATGGGGACGCGGATTGTGATATTTGGGGTGCTGTGTGTGCTGATACTGATGATACGAAATTCTCCGTTCGTGACCGCGAGGCCTGGATATTCTTTGTTCGGACTTCTAATACATCTTTGAAATTGGCCGACACATCTGTGAGCTTTCCCTGCAGCATGAATACCACGTTCTTGTTGTGTTCTCCTTCTTGGTCCGCTTTGGGATGTTGTGCTCGGGATAGTGTTTGTAGGGAGGAAATCTGCTGGTTGAGGGAGGAGAGATCTTGTTTAATGATGAATGTTAATTCGTTGATCTCGACCGGCCGATCATCGAAGAGCGTTTTCCGTTTGGCCACTGTGTTGCATTAGCATGAGATGGTCCTGGTATATTCCGGTGCGATATCTCACGTTGTGCCAGCTTTTCTAATTTGCTCATGGTCCCTCCTATTCCCCTTCCTATCTCAGCCGCTCTTCTCGCAAACTCGGATCTTCTTGGCTTTCCATCTCCATTGGCGCTACCGTTCGCAGCAGCCTTCTGCGAATCTGTGAGGAGTGACTGTCTTTGCGCGCCAACCTTCGACGATGCCTGGCGCTTTTGGAATTGGGTGAGGACCGATCTGAACTCGTTCGTCCGGTCCTGGATCGAAGACACAGCCATCTCGAGGCTGCGCAAGGCTCGGAATTCGATCGTAGCTTGTAGACTCTCTATGAGATTCGCCCAGCACGTCTGGCGCAATGGATATCGTGGGCAGTATTCGCGCTGGATCGATTCTCGGAGACTCGGAGGCTAAATTTGGATTTGGATTTGGGTTTCTTCTAGGATTATGTACAGTCGCTACTGCATAAAAGCGTGGGATGGCGAAGGAGCGTGTGGAAGTCAAAAGTCTAATTAGTAGGATGTAAAGTGCGGTGCGGTACGCGGTGGATGGAAGAGAAGTTGAAGTTGAAGTTGAAGTTGAATGGGAAGGGAAGTCGCAATGGTTGAGGTTGAGGAGTGACAGGTGGTGTTTCGAGAGTACGATGGTCGGCGTTGAGTTGCGATTTCTCCGGGGTCACGACAAACAAAGAAAAGGCTTGAACAGTGCTGAATCTGTGCCTTCAGGCCACGAGGCAGGGGGGAATGGATGAGGTCAAATCGCTGGAGCGTGCACTAATTTTGGCTTGCGGGTTCACAAGAGTGGCATCTTTGCGGGGGGATGATTGGACGGACTATCTACCACTGCAGCTCTGCAATTACAACTGTGGCTGAGCCCTCGGATCATGTTTGCTCTTCGGTCGCTCTCCCAGCCATCCAGCCATCCAGCGTTGCGGCGGGGAGAAGCAGGGAAGGAAGGCTGGAACTGGCCAGTGGAAGGCAAAGAACAAAGACAAATATATGACATGAACTGCATCCGAAGCTTGAAGCAACTTTTCCCTACAGTGAATACGCAATCAATTTCGCCGCACCAACAAACATAAACCTATCTTCTCTTCCATTTCTCTCTTCATTTCTACCCGTCAACACTATTCCAATCTTGCTTCCCGCAAACGCCCCTCCCGCGATTTTCAAGAGGCAAACAATTTCGCATTCTGGACCTAGTGACGTTTCTGGTCTGAAGTGGTTCATGGGGGCTGACGATCATTTGTGAACACGCGCAACTCTGAACTCTACCACCGCCTTGGAATCTAGTTCTAATCCCCGCGCCTCTTCATTTCGTACCTTTTCTCCATCAACACCAATGTGGTCCTAATAGATGAATGTCGAGTGCGGGATTTGAATGCCCACCATGGCGCGCCCGTTCCCCAATACTTTTGACAAGGACTCCATGTACGCACGCACTGTCTCATCTAAATGATGCTCTATCTACGCGGATCATCGTCATACTAACAATTCCACAGGAGTCCTGGAGGCAACACGCCCATCTCCTACAAGGCTGATGTAAACCGACAAAAGACCAAGAAGTGGGCAAATGCACCGGCCGTAGATTATGGAGGGGACGACTGGGGCGACGAGGACGAATATGACCTTCCGCCGCCGCCGATACCCAAGGTAACGGGTTTACGACAGCAGGGCCAGGCGCTCCCGAATGCGAATGCGCATCCGCAGAGAACAGAGCCTCCGATTGTTGATAATGGCAAGAAGACATATGGCGAATTACCCCCGCTTCCTGGCGCAAGCAATCCAAGCAATCCGCGAGGTCGCTCCAACTCGTTTGAGGCAGATGAGGAGAGGAACTTCTCCAACACCACGGCCCGTCAACCATCGCCCTCTACGACCGCTGCTCCTTCCGGTGGCTCCGGTCCTGCCACACGGTTCTCACAAATAGCTGGTGTACAAGCTGCCCGTGGTCCCAGCGGTCCTCCTCCCCTCTCGATCTCAACCCAGCAACCTGCCGCGACTGGTCTGCGGAAGGCAAGCAAGGTTGTGTCTCCTGTCGCAGAGGTAGAAACTCCTCCTGATGTGCAACCGCCTGGCAGGCAGAATACTGGCGAATCTGCTCCCTCTCTTCCATCGAGCTCTGTCTACTCACAAACCCCCACTTCCGATACTCGAACACCCTCCAGCGATTATCACGGTCGAAGAGATTTCTCCCCTTCTGCAGTAGTACCTCCATTATCAACACGAGCTTCTCCTGCGCCACAGGCAAATGAGACCGCACCTGCTGGAAGATTTCCCGGAAGAAAGAGTAGCTTGAGTCAGCTCAAGGGCCCCGATGTGGCAGCTATAACCCAGCGATCCCAGGAATCCATCACACCGAAACCATGGTCTGCTGGTAGGTCTGCGTCGCCTGGTCCAACAGCAAAATCTCCTACGTCGCCTGCCAAAGCCCTTCCTTTCATTCGCCCTGCGGACATATATCGCCGAGCAGAAGAAGAGCGGCAATCAATGGAATCTGGCAGACCTAGCATGGATTCGATCATGGGCGCCAGAAACGCTGATAGATCAGATTCTCCAGCAAAGCCTCAACTCAGGGGGAGGTCAAGCTCTGAAAGTCTTGGTGGGGCCAGCCGACGGAGAACGAGCTTCGAGGGTGACGATGCCTCAGACTCCGGGCGACGTTTAATGCCAATGCTTGAACCTGTCCGAGAGCGCAAGAGTGAATATGGGTTTGAAGGATTCAATGTTAGTGACCAAGGACCGCATCAAGAGTCACACGAGCCCTCTGATTCTGCTAAACTCGACGTTGAGGAGGCCCGTAGACATTCTGTCAGCCCTAAACTTCCCGACCTGAACAGAATATCTGGGTTTGGGATGGATATGTTTTCTCAATCCAATTCTGAGGATTCAGAAGTTCCGGCTCTCAAAGAGAATGAAACTACCCCGCGCAACTCGACCGCTGCCGCTGTTGCCTCTCCGCCAGAAGAAGAGCCTACACTTCGCAATCAGCCTTCTTTTGGCTTCAGATCGGTCGTGAACCAGGCCTTTGATCGAACGGATGATTCATCTGTGCCTGCTACCCCAGCCTCAAGAAGTGGCAGCGGAGTCAGGAGGACCGATAGCGAGAGTACAGGAACAACTGGAATCAGCCCCATCATGAGCCGTGTTCCCAGCTCGGCCGCCCCTGATAACGGTAATCGAGACTTCTCGACGCCTTCTATCCCGGAAGTTATAAATGAGCAGGCTGCAACTGAGCCAACAGTCCATCAGCCTCAGCCTATCGCGGGCTTCAAGCCAGGGCATCGGCGTGATATTAGCACACCCAGCCCAGGAAATAGTCCCGCCAGGACTCCAGATGTAGCGAAATCAAACGCGCCAACCCAGGGGCACGAAGCTATCATTTCTGACCCTAGGCCGAGTTCCGAAGCAGCCAGTGAACCCTTGCAGCCTCCTCGTCCTATTCATGAGCGTGAAGCAAGTTTTCGCCCGGCGCTGCCAGGCGGCTGGACATCCTATACTACTACGGAGAGAAGTAACACACCCTCGCAGGATGGCCAGATGATGTCGGACGACGCACTGCAGACCCCCTTAAAAGAAACTCCCAGTGGTCCAATCCGCACTGGGAGCGACTATGACTTGACTCCAACCACCACCAAGCACTCATTACCCGCGTCCGCATTAGGCGCGGCTGTCGTTGGTGCCGCTGTTATGGGAGAACAACATAGAGAAGCGAGCCCTGCAGGCACCCCACGATCTGAGAGCCCAAGAGTCAATCTAGGTCGCGATGCCCTTCCTACACCGGACCCTACCATGGCTCCGAGTGGTAATGTATATTCTACTTCTGCTTTAGATCCGAGGTTGGCCAATTTGCCGCCGCTTGAACAGGCGCCTAAGGAAACGCAGTTGCGACCCGATACTGTACATCGTCCAATATCAGAGTCTCCCGACGGACCGCCTCCTCCACCCAAAGATACACCCCGGCCAGAGGCCACGGACAATTCTGGATACTTTCAACCAACTTCACCTTTGAAGCAGAAAGCACCAGCTGAGAATGCCGTCGAACAACATCTTGAGCCTTCATCTCGGCCACAAGTTGACCCATCCTTAAGCTCTGATGCTGGCCCGGATGACGAGGTGAATGACAAGCTTCGTCAAGAAATTGTGAGAAGTCTGACTCCACGACTTTCGGATTCTGGCCGAAAAGATTCCGATCAATTTGATGATAGTGCGTCCTATGGTGCTGGTAGGGAAAGTACATATTTGCCCAGAGAATATGATAATTATTGGGCATCTACAAACCCCGAGCAAGAACCTGTCCCTGCGATTGCATCCCCATCAGCAAAGGGTCCCTCAAGCTTTTCGGGCGCTCCCACGCTTGATTCGGGACATGTCGAACCGGAGATACAGCCCTTGAATCCTCGCAAGACAGACCGGCAGAGCGTCCAGCCAGAAAGACCTACCATCCAACAGCGTTTTTCATGGGAGCAAAGTAACGAAAGCGTCCCCCTGGAGGCATCCGGGGAGACCAATGCAAATACTGGTGCAAATCCTGACGTGGCTTCTGCCGGCCCAACCGAGCCTGCGGCCATTCAGCAAGAACCGCTCATGTCGGATCCAGTAATCACTGCCGCTCCTCCGAATACTTCTGTGAAAAGCGAAAGCCGACCATCCTCAGCTCATCCAGGTGCGGATGCTGCATTGTTGGCAGAAGGTGCCGTCGCAGCGACTGGGGCCGCTGCTGTGTATGCACATAACTCACTTGAACCTAAGAGCCGTCGGCTTTCTTTGGCGGAAGAGAAAGATCCACAAGTTGCTTCATATGCTATCTCGCCAACCCGACCAGAAGATGAACACCCATCAAGGTTGCCTCAAGCTTACGCTCCATTAGCGACAGATCAAAATGCATCTGCTCCAAGCACTGTTTCGCCGGTTGCTGTGAACTCGCCCATGAACAAACAGATGCCTCAAACTGGCAATCTGATGAAGTTCTCACAAATCATGGCCATCAAATCGACACAGCAGAGAATCCAAACGTACGACGAACACAGAGCACAGTTTGCCGCTATGGAGTCTGGATTGACTAATTGGATCTCGACACTGAAGTCGCAGCAGCCAGAACACGCTGATGCAACTGGATCATGGGGAGGTTCTGGATACAATGTGCCTAGTGGCTCAGCAAGAGCTAAATTTGGAAAGCCGTCGGGACCTGGAGCACCTCCAGTCCAACAGCCATATTATCAACAATACTTGAATGCCAGCTCGCCGAATGCTCCCGCGACCCCGGTGTCGAGGCCCGGCCAAGGGATACCAGCAAATGCTTCCCAGCAGGGCTTTTCCCCGGGTGGTGCGAAAATAACGAGTCAACAAGTTCAAGCGAAAGGGAAGGAGTTTTTGCATACAGCTGGTGTTTTTGGTGGGAAAGCGGGCAAGGCAGGAAAGGGGTTACTTGCGAAGGGCAAGAGCAGATTGCGGGGAGCTGGCGGAGACAAGGTAGACTGACATCTCCTTTAAAGCCGGACCGTACTGGATGGCTGGGCGTTTCTTGCGATTTTTTCTTCTTCTATGACTAATGAGCGGGATTGGGGTTGGGTTTCATTCTCATGACTGCTTTATTTTCATCCTGCGTAGCAGTAGCGGGTTGTGTACGACTAGGGGAAATTGCAGCCTTCTCCAATGTATTCTCCTTGCCATCATGATTTGCCCTTGAGAAACTTACTAAGCTCTCTGCCCCTTACAGACAAGCCCACCAGCCAAGCCCAAGAATGAACGTCGTACCTCATGGGGGTTCCCTCTTGGCGTGTCACGTTCTTCGGGTCGACAAGACGCATCCATTCACGATTCGCAGCAAAACATCCCAATGCAAATAGGAGCAGGATCCCGGTCTAACACCATGCCATTGCACAGAGCTTCGTCGCCACCGCAATTTGCCCCCCCAGCACGTGCAAGTATGGATGGCACTTTGACTGGAGCACGATATACTGTCAATCCTCCTATATCCCGTGATGGCGATCCCTTCACCTCGCGTGAGATAAGAAGTGAAGCACAAGCCGATGCCGAGGAGGCAGGTCGTGACCATTTCGGTGCACCTGCGCCTGTTGTTAAGCATCAACCTTCTTGGGACCCAATTAATGCCACGCCCATAGCTGAGGAAGATGCTTTCCATTATGGGCAACGCCCAGATCACTCGATCCCTGCAAATTCCGCGACCCTTCAAGATCACCTAACTCCGCCTGCACCAAGAAGCGAGCGAAATAGCAACGAGATCAGTTTTTATGATGCTTCTGAAGAACAACCTGACGAACCAGATGAACCGACTGAAGATTGGGTAATGGTGTCGCCAGAAGAACCAAAGGACTTGCCATTTCAAGATGAAAGGAAGAACTTGCCACCTCAAAAGGGAACAGAGGACTTGCCAGCCAATAGTGAACCGGCTTCAGCACTGATGCCAACGTCAGAGCAAGCTCCAGCGTCAGAGCCGCCGCACGATCCCGAGACAATGCCAACGCAAACGGTGGATACGCCTGGCCCTAGTGTACTGAACCGGCCTCGTGGAAGTACAGTCGATGAGCCCTCACCTCCCTTGCCGGCAAGTCTTCCAAAAGTGTCGCCACCTAGTGGTACTGGAAGAGAGCCTACGGATTTTCAATCGACGCCTCCGGCTCCACGAGCCGAGCCTCAGGGACAGAACAGTTCGTTCCTTCCACCCATTCGTCGTACATCCACTTTTGGCCTCGGATTTGGTTCGCGTCAAAAGAGGCCAAGATTTCCAATTGACGACGATGGGGATGAAGATTTCTCAGGAGATGTTTCACCTCAAGAATCTTTCGAGAGCAATGGTGCTGAAGTTTCTGGCCCCGCTGAAGGTATTATAACGGGCGGAAGGGGTGCTGCTCATGCGATGGGTATGCCTCGACCCGATTCTGAAGCTTGGCCTGTTGCAGTGAGGAAAGAAATGATGCGACAAGAAGAAGTACCTCCTGTCCCAACTATTTCTCTACCACTTGTTTCCCGTCAGTCTCAAGAAGGTCTTCATCAACAAACGCCTATCATGCAGCCTGAACCAATGAGGCCAAATTCTATGCACAGAGGCTCCGTTGACTATGGTCAACGGTCAATTCAGCATACCCCGCAGGAAAATATAGGCCACCCTGCGGCTTATATGCCTACAGAATACACTAACCCCAGAAAGTCAGAAGAGGCATGGCGCCCTAACGCTAATGCTGCTGCGCCACCTTCACATGGATCAACACAATGGGTCGAACCCACGGGCAACCCATCACGAAATTCTTGGGAACCACAGCGAAATCGTGGAATGTCAGGCTCAAGCCAGAATTTTACGCGACCAAGCGGCAATTATGTTGAGAGACCTCCGTTGGCAGGTCCTATTCAGCTGAAGTCGTTTGATCAACCACCTTCGTCTGCGCAAAGATACCCTGATTTGTTTCGACCCGAACAACCATTACCGTCTGCTCCAGGCACGTATGGTGATAGAGCGCTCGCGGAATCTCACGAGTCTCGTGATCTTCCTGCGCATTACTATCAGCAACCGATCCCACGTGAGGCAGCCTTCCTGCCAAGACAGCAGACGAACGAATATCAACTCCCAGGAGTTGGCCCGCCTGCTGAAGAGCCAAGTCCTGGGAGATCTAGACGCAATTCCGGCTTTTTCAGAGAACTCGGTGGCAGGATGTCGCGTGGATCGTCGAGAGAGAGGGGAGGCTCAATTTCTCGTGATGATGGCTTTTCAAATCCTGTGAGGCCATTCGACTCCCGTGGAAATGAATACGCGGAATCAAGTGTCACGTCAGAGGAAAGCAAAGAACAGAAGAAAAAGCGCACAGGCTTCTTTGGAAAGGGAAATCTCAGTCGTGCTTCAACTGGTGGAATGGGCCCTCCACAAAGCCGCGAAAGCATGGTTGCACATAATCCAGGATCCCGAGTTGATCTCTTCGCATCAGAACAGTCATCGCCTGTCCATGATAAGAAACGTTCATTCTTTGGGACTAATTTGACGGAACCAAAATCGAAACTCAATAAACCTGAAAGAGCATCGACGTCGAGTGCGGTGGAAGAGCCTGGAAAGAAGAAACGATTCTCTGGCCTGACGGGTTTCTTTGGCAAACCTGCGGCTGGAAGTTCGCCTTCGAGAGCTTCTCTACCTGCGCAATCCCGTGAGCAACCTCAAGCTGTCCGTCAGACATCCTACAATGAGCGGCAGCCAATTGAGTCGCCTTCGTTCAATCAACACAAGGGGGCTCCTTCTGCCCAGAAATCTCAACTGCAGCCTGATCATAGTTATCCACCGAGTAACTACCGACCCCCTACAAGTCCTAATTACCCGCCCCGAGCAAATAACTACCAACCGTTGACTACGGATCACTATCAGCCTCGCTCGCCAAACCATCCACCTCCAGCAACCGGAGTAAGGGCACCCAGCCAATCTCGAAACTTACTCTCAAAACTAACGACTCCTAACTCGTCTTCCTCGCCTGATTCTCGCAAGGAGAAGAGTAAATCTCGGCGACCTTCGGCTGCTGGTTTGCTTAATGGATTTATGGGCCGGAAATCACAGCAAAGTGATCGAGACAGAGATGAGTCTCGCTCACAAGGAAGTCAGTCACAAACCAGTCGTCAAGCTCTACCTCCTGCCCGGACTTATACCGACTTGCAAGAGGAGCACCTGAGAGAACAGCCAATAGAGCCACCGAAGCAGCAGCGTGTTGAAGAGCCAGTCACCCATCCAAAACCTCAGAAACACATTCCTTGGCAAGACCCATCATTCAAGGCCCAGGAGCGTGGACGTCGTGTCAGTAGAGAGCCCCAATATGACAGTGTTCCTATTCCTGGAGGTTATTCTTTGGTTCGGGGTCAGGGTGCTTCGACTGTACCTACAGAATATGATCCGAGAGGCCTGAACCGAGCCCAACAAGCGGATCCTCGACTTGGTCCACCAGATCACTCACAAACCTGGGGTCCAAGCCAAAACTCATCTCCTCAAGGGCAGGTACAACCTCAACAATATTTCAATGGACCGCAGCACCAATCGCCTCCTCCTCAATCATATCCTTCTCCTCCTATCCAGCAATATCACTCGCCTGTTTCTCAACAGAGCGTTTCGTCACCAATTCACGGACAAGAGCGACACAAGCCTCCGAGTCTTGGCGCCCTCGAGACCTACGAGAGTTATAACCGCTCTGCAAGCCGGCGCCTAAGCCGCGAAGATCTTCTGGCCCGCTCTCCAGCCCGACTTCCTGAAGGCCAGCAACCTCCGTACCAACTCTCCCTCCCTGGCGACGCCGCAGATGATGAAGAAGACAAGCCGCTTCCTATCGAGAAAGACCCTATAATCATCACCTCAACACCATCACCCAACCCCAACTCCAAAGACCCTATCAAACGTCTCCAACAACCCGTCCTCCAACACCCAGGCTCACCGGCCGGGTACCCCGTCCCTGAGTCCACATTCTCACCAGTAAATCCATCGGCAAACGACATCCCTCCTCCCCCACCACCAAAATGGCCAAACCATCTAGATGCACAATACCGGCCTGGCCACCAGCACTCTCTTTCCGCAAACGACAGTCTAAATCTGAGTATGATGGACCTCGACCGCTCCAACACGCGCCGCACAGCCGTGTCCGCCGTCTCAAACATGAGTTCACCCGCGCAACCAGACATCGGACTAGGTCGAACAGACAGTCTCACCGTCCCTCACAACCTAGGCGCAAAAGAGAGTCCCAGTCCGAGTCCACCTACACCCGAGGAGCGAGAGAACGTAGAGCGCGGACGACGGGATGAGAGAGGTACGAGCCGCGAGAAGAGAATCAGCACCAGTGGTGCAAGTACAGCCGTTGGCGAACCATTGAAAACCACGGTTCTTGAGCACCAACGACCAGCTGCCGAAGATGACCTCTACGACGCCTCTCCACGCCTACCCAAGACTGTAGACCCGCCTACCCCCATCTTCAACTCTAACGGCAATGCATCGCACCCTGTCTCGCCTACAACTCGCAACAGCGCGGGACCCAGCAAACTCAACCCTGCGCATGCTCAAATTGGCAAGGAGAACGAGAATGAAAATGCGGCGGAATTGGATAATACGGATCAGGAGCGTTATAGAGAGGCGAGGGAAGAGAAGATTTTCTATGATGGGGGTGTGCAGGATGAGGGCGAGGTGCAGCCTAGTATGAGCGCGACGAGTTATCCGGGGCAGGAGTGGAATCCTTATGCTGGTGTCGGGTTTGAGGATGGTTATGAATGATATTATGCGTTTTGATCGTTTAGTTTTTGCTTGCATTTTCTGGTGCGTTTGGGGGGATTAGGGAGTGAAATGGATAGGGATAGGTAACAGGAAACATGCATTTGTAATATGGAAGCGAGCGAGAGCGAGCGTTAGGTGTATTCGTTGTATTTATTTAGGTTTTTGCGTTGCCTATACCCATTCGCTACGGCGTAATTCTATGAGTTTGTTCATCATGATATCATTATCATTCTATCTTTCATACGTTTATGATTCTCTTTCTAGCTATTGGAACATCACTCGAAATCGAGTCCGATATCGCGTCTATACATTGTACTCCCACTCTTTGGCGCATTGATTATCCCTGCCTCTTGTAACTGAACCGCCAAGTCAAAAATCACTCCATCGCAGCCAGGCGCGGCTATGATGTCCACTGCTACAGGTAGGAACTCTTCGTGTTGCGTTATGGTAGAGTTGTAAGGTGCTTGGCCGACTATTTCTTAATCAGCATTCCCTCATGCCACACTTCATCGTACAGAGACGAAGAAGGCAATATCTTACTAGGTATAACCATATCTGGCACACCACCCAAATTACTAATACTCTGAACCCCCCAACTACTCGGCACCCCAGGCGCTTTTGTGTACTGGTTCCGGTAATTAGGTCGTGCGAGCGTGCCGGGATATAGCAGGAGACTGTCAGAGCAGGTTTCGGGGTCTGGTTTTATGACTGAGGTGCTCCACCAGTTTTTGAAGATTGTGCGGTTGTAAAGTGCTTGGTCCTGGTTTCCACGTCAGTTCAAAGTTTACTTCGGGAAGTTGAAGAGAAGGAGAAGGAAGGGACGCACTAGAGAAGTAGTCCCATTAGCAGCAAACTGCCACCGAATTGCTGGAGGCGGGTCGAGGAACGGACGACGACCGGAATGTGCGGCTGCGTAGTCGTTTATGAATGGTAGGCCGAGAAGTGCGTATTGTTGGTGCGAGATCATAGTTCCGTAGGTCAGGGATAGGAGGGATGAGAGGTTGGGTGCATGCGTTTCTGCTGCTTCTGTTGAGTTTGCCCACATTGAATCGTAGTCGAGATTTGAAGATGTGTTGTTCAGGAACTTTTCAAGCTTGGCTAGAAAAGTAAGGAGCACGCGTTCTGCTTCTGTGGTGGCGTTTGTAGGGAAGCCGGTTGTGTACAGCTTTTTTGGAAACGAAGAGTAGAAAGTTAAGTTGGTGGCATAAAGGACTTTAGCGGCGGTCTTCCAGAGTACAGCATCCCTGGTCAGGAGACCGGCTGTGTCGAGGTCCGGCGAGAGAGGCATTACGTTGTCGAGGGAGACGATGCCGTGAGTTGGGCGATTGCCATACGCGCCATTTACTTGCGCAGGATTGCGGACACTGCCGCCTGTGTCGGATCCCAGAGCCAGGTCTAGCCAGGAGTAGGCGCCGATTCCTGCTCCTGGACCTGAAGAGGACGATGACGGGTCCATGTAGCCATCTCCACGGGCGTTAAAAGGTGAATGATAGTCGACCCAATCTGCTGTGGCCATTGCGCCGTTGGCGAATTGAGATGTCTTCATCTTGCCGACTATGACGGCGCCGGCGTCGAGGAGACGTTGGACGGCAAACGCAGTGGTGTTCTTTTCTGGATAGAGGTCGTAGTAGGCACGGTTACCACATCCACGGTGGGTGCCCGTTACGTCGTAGATATCTTTGACCCCAAGACGAACCTATGAAAGTTAGATATGAAATATGGAAGTTCATCAAATGGCTGTACCCCTGCTAATGGTTTGGCATCAGTCTGTGTATAATAGAGACGTGATGGTACTCCAATGGTTGGCGATTGAACTCCCTGGTTCTTGTCAGAAACTATAATTATCTCGCTTCCTGACAGACACTCACAGGGACTGAAGCAGACATAGTACTGAAGTTTCCATTTGAACCTTCAATAGTCCCCTCAGTGAAAGCTCCCTCGTAGTCAGAATACAACCGATAGGCTTGGTAGACTTCGCCAGTATAAATAGATAGAAAATACGGTCCATTCGGAATTTCAGCGGTACAGTTTACTGTTGAAGTACCATTACTTGCGGAAGAGACCATCAACAACTTATTATCGTAGTCAGAAAGACTGGTCGCTAAAGATGTGTGGAGCTCGGCTGGTGTTGAAGAGAGGAGATATACAGCTAAGGAAAGGTCGTCAGTTTCCATTGATGTTCCAAATTACAAGGAAATCCATACCTTGCAGAAATCCAGTGCTAAAAACATCATCTTCCTCCAAAAATTTGTTGATGGTAGTCTCCATTGCACTGGCATTGAAGGTCCTGAAATCACTCCTGATGACTGTCAGAGGAATTAGATCTTCCCTAGTAACGGTGGCTGCCTTCAATTGTTGAGTTGATACCCCTAAAATAGACACGGAATTTGGGGGAACATAATAAAACGTTCCATCAACCTCAACAGTGCTTCCTGCCTTGATCGTAACAGCATTGGCAACAACTGCAATTGTCAAGGCAACAATGCCACTAAATATTGGATTTGACAACATCGCTCCAGATCTATGAGCCAACATAATGAAGAAAGAAAGACAGAAAGAACGAAAAATATGTTGCGAAAGGAGAGAGTCAAGTACTCGAGGATTATGTAAACTAGCCAAGCTTTCGAAGATGGGATAGAAGAAAAGAAACTTCGCACTTCCCGTTCCTGCATATCGCCGAGCTATGATTTGGTATGAGGTAAAGCTTTCGGAGTGATATCCCACTTATCAACGGCGCAGCAGATGCGGTTGATAGCAGCGTCTTATCTTGGACCGACGCAGCTTGACTCGACATTAGAAGTCATTCTTGGCTTGGTTCATGACCTTGGCTCTCCGGACACCGGGCTCTTGGGCATGAACATTTGGCTTCCGGCTCGAGAAGTTTTATTCTTGGTATACCGGTGGTATTTAAGCTCCAGCTAATAAGTGATCCAAGAGAGCCAACCTCAGCAGTCCTTTTCTGATGGTTGCCGGGCTTTCTTGAGACCCTAATCTTGAGGCTAGAAGATAACCACCATCAAAATGATCTGGACCCAACTCCTGAGTATCCTAAAGCCAAGGGGAATTGTTGTAAGAAATATGCAAGCTTGCCAATCTGAAGGAGAGTGAATGGGATGTTGCAGATGACCAGGATGATTATAAATACACACCGCTGTGTGCCTAAAAAGGGACGTCCGCCTGAACTCAGGCCTCACCTTCTAAATTCCAGCTGCTTTGAAGCAACACAATATTCCAGTGGGACTTCATATTTTTCGCTATGGAATCATCTCCGTTGACTCTGGTGGGTGAGAAAGTTACGTTGGTCTCTGCAAAGCTAATCAGACATGTAGGCTCATGACCATGCCAGAGCTGCCTCCGTCGCAACCCAGAGCTCCGACACCACGGTCGCAATCAACGAACATGCTTTAGCCGCTGGGGAGTTCTCTAAGGCTGCGTCTGGGACAGGAAGCGCAGAAGCTTTGAGGACTTTAAGACTGCTCGAGCATCATCACCAAAGGCTTTCAGAGCTTCTTCGTTACCCCTCTGAGAATCCACCTTCAACCACATCTACCGACCCAGAAGTCCAGGCGTTTGCAGAGAAGCCTTTGTCAACGTCTGCGGCTGTTGCTGAATTACGAGCCTCCAAATCAGATATTGGACCTCGCTCGTCGTCTCCTCTGCGAAATCCACCGAGCTTGCAACATCCTCGACGTCTCCCACCCCGCGATCTTAGCTCCTCGATAGCTAGCAACCTTGCTTCGGCAAGAGGAATACGTGCAAACTATACTCGGCAGCCTCTTTCACCCAGTATTTCGACACAGCAAGCGCCTGGGAATTTAGAGTCCCGCCCACGTCGGGATGGAAAACGATCAAAAGTTCCGGGTAGCATTCCTGAAAATTCTACTCCTCAACCAAGCTGGTTGCCTCCTACACAAGCTAGCCCAAAGAAATCGAACACACAGAGTGCAACCCTCCGAGCATCTGCTGATGCAGAACAAGCAGGGCCGGCTCCAACGCCGACCGATGAAGGGTTCTCGAGGTTTTACAATACCTTCGAAAACATAATCTCCAAGCTCTCTGCTCCTCTCGCATTTGCTGGGCTACCTTTGATATCTGAAGATGATTCCAGTAATAACGAGCCGGAGCCTGCTGCGCCTACGAAGAGACCCACGTCGAACAGCAAAGAAAGATCAGCACCAGAACCAGATCTCACAAAGTATATTTCACGCGCAGCCTTGAGGGCTTCCGCTCGCGATGGTCATGCTGCAAATGATTCATTTTACGTGGTGCCCACAACTGGCCATAGCGCTTCGTACGCGCAAATATTAACCTTTGACCAAAAAGAGAGACGACGAATGGCGGCTTCCATGCATAGCGAAAATCCCGAGATGTTTGGAGATCCCGAGGAAGATGATTTCGTCGACGCTAGAGAGACCCCAATGCCACTCTCCCCTGGTTTACCCAAGAAGGGGAGCAAGAGAACAAGTGGTAGGAATATGGAGACGAAAGTTGAGGAACTGGATATGGAGAACAAAAGCTTGAAGGATTGTATTGACAAGCTAAGCAAGCGGCTTCACGCATTCGAGATGGGAGCGCAAAGAAGCAGTATGGCATTACAGGAGAGTATGAGACTGTACCGGTCAGCAAGCCCTGCCAGAGACCAGGTTCCTGCTCAAAGTCCAAGCGGCGGTGATGAAGCGTTGAAGCGCAGAGTTTTAGAGCTGGAAGAGCATGTCTCATTGGGTGGAAAAGAGATTGATAGGCTGGCGAAAGAGAACGACAAATTAAAAGCTGTCGTCACGAGATACCGAGAGCGGTGGGAGAAACTCAAGGAAGGCGCAAAGACACGGAGAGAGGGGTCAGTGAAAGATGGAAAGAACGGTTTCTCGAAGAAAGATAGTGATCCGGGCGCTGGTCGATTCCTGGCTGGGTGATCTGAAACGATACGGCTTCATGTTCTACGTGATCAATGGCGATAATATTTCGTATCTGATAATCCAGAGCAATTGCATTCAGTACAGTCAGCAACCCGTCTAATATCTCCTTAACAATCGCAAACCGATTTGCGGCCCACCGGCTTCTTGAACGCCCTTCGTAATCCGAGTATTAAACTGTGGTAAGCTTACTGCGCCGCGAAACTATGCAACGCGACCACACCACCACGTGCGATGCGATGCACATCCTTTCCCGCACCCTGTACCAATTCCTGGCCCAGCCTGGCCAAGCTTTCACTTCGATGTTCAAGTCAGGTACCGTACCTTTTTGAGTCTTTGGTATCGTAAGATCTGATGTAACGATTGTCGATGACTGTTGTACTTGCGTCTCATTCTTGCTTTGGAACAGATAATAGCCCTAAAACTTTGCGTGTGGGATGCAACTTACTCGTGGTGGGAGAAACTTGTTTGCAGGATTCTCGGTGAGCTATCTGGGAGTTTCCCGCTCTACACAGTACGCTGGGGTGGTCCGCATACCTGCATGCAAAGCTTTCCCAGGACAGGATGTATGTTCGCCCCCAAGACTTGATGTGAAGGGATATGAAGCGGCTGAGTGCTACAGAGTATTTCTTCTTAACGTTTGATTGCAAGAAAAATGCATTCGTCCATTGCCGGTCCGAAGCTGCTCATCTCGTTTCGGCAAGCTTCAATGAACCGCGCCACTTCTGTTTTTGCTTTTGTTACTTCTTTCGGTGGACTCTGGATGCCTTTCTCATCGCCTTGCTCCACAACAGCACACCAAGTCCTGCCTTGGTGTCTGCCTCGGAGAAGTGGCGCTTGCTGCGCCAAGGGAGCCTATCAATATAGAGGCGGTCCTTCCATAGGTACGTTCTCTCTTCGCAATATCTTCGTTGCACATAGCGCACTCTCCATTCGGAATATATCCTATGACTCGCCAGAAAACGTTGCTTTCATCATTAACAGCATGCCCCGCAGCTGTTTTCAGCAAGTATTAGGCATACTAGGGATATCGGAATGTACTGAGAAGAGTCAGCCCAGTGTTCCTATTGTTCATGAAGCAGACCCTGGAGTAAGTAGAGAGGAAGAATCTGGGGGGTCTTGAATAATAATGATTATCATAGCCCAACCCCCCATCCAGCCCTGATGCTAGGCATACCAACGTCAAAGAGGAGGAAAGTGGACTTCTTACGCCAGTCGTGCTTCGAAGGCCCTCGACTTCGCGTTTGCAGTTACAGATCACCGCTCAAACCGGCAACCACTGGTCTACCGGTGATACATCGGTTCTTGGGACCCCCTCTTCCAGACGCTCGAGTCGCAACTCCAGAAAAGACGTCGCGTCTCCAAATTCAGTATCAACGCGCACTGAGATTGGCGAACACGAACCAAATGACGAGCCTCGCCATAGCGAGCTTCGAGATGCCATCTTTGCGGCGCGTGTCGAGTGGCCTCCGCGCCGGCTTCGCTACTTTGTTCCTGCAAATGCTTTAAAGAGCCTGCTTCAACCATCTACGATAGCAGATGAACTTCATGGGTATCAAATGGGTTCGATGAGCGATCAAACAATATCTGACTTGGCGCAAGAGATCTCTGTAAAGGCTCCGAAGTTATTTGCTATTCTTGTCTGTCTCCGACTCGGTCATTTCATCTTAGAATTTCTCGAAGAGAAAATATACGACGAACTTTTGCCCTTCGAGAGGTTTTATGATAAAGAGAAACCAGGAAAGTGGAAGCTCTGTAGTCGCCGAACCCCGAAGCACCCAATCAAATCTATGTCTGAATGGGACCATTCCGATATCATCGATTTCGACCGCGACCAATGGTACCTGCTGGCTCCGATATTTCGCGCCAACGAAGAAATGGAGGTTCCCCACTACGAGCTCAGCGATAATTGTGTTCTTCCTTTCGTGGAGGACGAGGAACAGCAGTCCCCACTTGAAGGTGGTTTCAGTACCGTTTGGAGAGTTGTGATACACCACGCTCATCAGGAGCTGTACCGTTGCACAGATCAGCAAGTAAGTTGACTGGCGTTCTATTCCCTTCCTTTGATCCCAGAAGACCTTGAACTAATAACTCATTCAGTGCCAATCTCCTTCAATTGCAGTGAAACGACTCAATTCGACTAACGAGGCGGGTTTTTTCTCAGAGGTCAAAATGCTCAAAGAATTCAGCAAGCACAAGCATCCTCATCTTGTGAGACTACTAGCAACATATCACTTCGGAAAGGCATATTACCTTCTCTTTCCGTATGCAAAGTATAACTTACGAAAGTACTGGGAGGCTACTTCATTACCAAAATTTGAAGAAGCGATGCTATCATGGTCGCTGCACCAGTGCAAAGCAATTGCATCTGGGCTACACTTAATCCATGAGCACCACAAAACACAAGATAGTGAGGTTGGAATTCCCGACGAGGATCGTGCGTACGGTCGGCATGGAGATATCAAGCCCGAGAATATCTTGTGGTCAATCGAGGTAGACAAAAGACACGAGAAGTGTTGTTTTCCGGAGCAGGGTTTCCTCCTGATTGCCGATTTCGGATTGATGGATATCCACAAAAGGCTCACTAGATCCCGCATACTGGCCGAGACTATTGGGGGATCTCAAACTTACGAGCCCCCGGAGGTTCGGTTAAAGCAGCAAGTCTCCCGGGGGTATGACATTTGGAGCTTAGGGTGTCTCTACCTCGAGTTTATCACGTGGATAATGTTGGGTCAGGAGGGGTTGGGCAGGTTCCTCGAGGCTCGAAGCAAAACTGATGATCCTGTAATCAGCGATGATACTTTTTACACGATTGTCAACTACGCCCATGGCATATCTAAACCCAGAGCGGTTGTCCGGGAAAGCGTCAAAGAATGGATCAAAGACCTCCATGAGCACCAGCGTTGTTCAGACTTTCTGCATGACTTCCTGGACATCGTCGACAACAACATGCTGGTCGTCAATCTGTCGGTTCGTATTTCATGTGTGGTGTTGAATGACAGACTAAGGGAGATGGTCAGTAGGGGCAAGAGAAGCCCAGCCTATCTGACGCAATGCAAACCAAGGCCCAAAGGAATGATCCCTCTTAAAGGGCCAACAGTCCACTGGAGACTCAATTCTAGCAATGAAGCTCCACCTTGGGACGGGATCCAGCTACCACGTCGTGGAATCACGAATTAGTTCGAGTAGCTTGTCATATTTTGGCTCCCGCCCATCTATTCCAAGCCCGGACAAGCTTCTACGATGGCACAGACCTTCGAATGGAATATGCGGCATGTCGAATATTTTGTTACGTGCATTTTGTACACGAGGCAGGAGTCCGAGATGCTCGCAATTTGGCTCAGCGTCCTAGCATTGAGCATCATCGGAGGTAGGTTCTTGATCAACACCCCTAGAGAATCGGAAAGCGGTAATGGGTCGTTAAAACGATTTTCATTACTTGGTGCATATTTTAACGTCTTTCCATAGCTTCTCCTTGCAAAGTTGTTCGGTCTATCGGTGGAACTTCTGAGCTCGAGCTCGACAGTCAGTGAGGGATTTTGTAAAGCGCTTCGACCAGGAATGTCTTCATGGCGCAGATGCGCAACATAGAATTCCGAATCTCTACCTCAGTCGAAAAAGCATAGCTCGATCTGTTCCTGCTAATTGTTAGGTACAAGTCTCCTTTCGTCTGCATCGAAGTAGAAAGGAGTACCTCAGTGAGGAGGCTTGGGATAGACAAAATCCACTGAAGAAAGATTGATCAGTAAATGTCTCTTCAAGATCAGGGATGGTTCAAGAGTGAATCAAACGTTTTATCTCTCTTCTAGGCCCGTGCAAGAAGAACCGGAACTCATGAGAGGAGGATCATTTGTTACGTACACAGTTCAGTTGTAACTGTGGACTGATTAGCAGATGTGGCTTGCGTCTTGTGGCGTCCAGAAGCAACTCACTCTAGCAGTCCAATTCTTGCCGAACGAATCTTTCAACGTCTGCAATAACTTCTTCCGGTCGACGTACCGCCCATCGAGGACTTGTGTGAGAGTCTCTGCCTGCTTTGGCAGTTCCGGATCGTCCATGGGATATTGAATGTACATGCTCTTCAAGGGCCGACTATCGTACTGAGGAAAGAAGCACTGATGCATACATTCATAATCTCCCAGGACATTTGAGGAATCCACGATCTAGCCAGCCCACCTCGAGGAGTAGTACGTACTCGTAAATTTGCCACGTCAATTACACTATCCACCTGCGGAAACGTACAGATTCTGACCAAGACAGGCGATCCGACATCTACAAATCATGATCACGATGCCGCTGACCGCTTCGATTCTGACGTTGCTCCAGCTGATTGCATTGCCGGAAGCGCAGCCATCCATCTGATCAGCATTCAATCCGATGTGTTGTTATCTTGGAAAGACTGCTCACAATCGTGCGAAATGAAGACTGAGATTAGGCACTTCTTGTTGGTGTTTGGCAGCAGGTGTCGTGCAGAAAGCAGCGCCGAATTTTCCTTGATTTTCGGCTAGTAAGCCTCGTGAATACGGACAATCTAAAGGTGCATGTAAGTGCCAATTGGGTGCTTTTCCGTCTTTGGGCAGCAAGAACAAAACAACAGCAGGTGCATGTGAGCACCCTTCTCATTTGTGGCGAAGCCTTCCTTCAATCCTTGACGGCTGAGGCGGACTAGATTGAAAGCTTGCTTATTTCACGATTGGCTTCTTCGTGCAGGCCTGCTTCCGAGCGTATGCACATGTCAGATCACGAAATGCGTCCTTTCCCGCAGTTACGGCGTTGAAGATCCATGCAAAATCAAGCTAGCTGCCAGTGCACCATTGCGTCTACGTCCCGCCAGCAATGAGAAATAGATAACGGCTTGGCTTACCTTCTCATAATGGACCAAGACATTAAGCCATATATGGACTTGATCAGTTCGACTGTTGTCAACGACATCGAGACTGACTTTGGATCAACGTTTTGCCTGTCGGAAAAGCTTTCCAAGCTGGAAATCAATAGATTCTGGAAGAAGCACCCTGAATCAAAACAAGGGGGTTCAAACTCAATATCCTGGTCCGAACAAGTGTTGACCATTGGGGATCTGGAAAATTATTCTGTATGTCACTGCTTGAGCTGAGTGAGCGGGTGTCTATCTTGAGCTGATTTTGTGAAGCAACTGAACGACCCTTGCCAGCTGTTTTATATCGGCCAGAGAAATTCATATACAAGACTTTATATCACTCGTTCACTTTTTGAGGGGCTAATACGCAAGTATGGGATATTTGGCCGAATCTGGGATTTTGTCCTGCCATTCAACTTCAAAACTCGCGAGTCCGATATTGGACATGCACCCTTTCGATTCAAACAGTGTGAACCTTTAATTCTTAAGTCAAGACAGAGTCTCGGATCATACGGTATGAATCAGTTATGCCTTTGATTATGCGACAACTAAAGCATGCCAGAATGTGCGTATGGATTTCGCTATGTCGAACTCAACCACCGCAAAGCAAGCGAAGACAACCCCGACTACGACCCATGGTCTATTCGCCAGACCGCAATCTACCAGCAGTATAACAGCAATCTAGATAAAACAACATTCGTCCTGATAACACCTTCGAAAAGCGCAAGGAGGGCTCTGGAACAGAATATTTCCAGATGTGTTGAGGAAGGAGAACAGATCAATGCGTTTGATCTTCATCAAAATATCATCTCAACACTGTATGAGAATTGGAGAGTCTACATCCGAAGCTTAGACAGACTCCTGATGGACCAGGTAAACTCCTTTAATATCAGGACTTCCGAATACCTGCTGAGATGTAGAACCTAGTCGGAGCGCATCACTTTAGCCAAAGTCCAGAGCGAAACAGAACGCCTATCTCCACTGACAGACTTTGCCGTGAACTTCATCGACAGGCAAAGACTCAAGAAACTAGAGGACAAAATTCTTGATCTCATTATAATCTTCGAATCTCACTACAATACTCTCTCCAAGTTACAGAGGCAATGCCGAATTCACTGCATCCCAGAACACTGCAAGGATTGCATGTGCTCCAGAACCATTGAGGAGCTCGGAGAGCAGATGGACGAAACACAAGTAAACCTGAAGAAAGTCGAAATTTTACATAGAAGAGCCCAGGGTACCGCTCACTTGGTGAGTGTGGAAGTTCAGCAAAACCTTTGGTGATTCTACCTGTTAACATACATACAGCTCTCGGATTTGCTAGACTACGAGAATGCACAGATTGCACAGCTCAACGAGAAATCCCTCAATGGCCTAGTGAAGGAAAGCAAAGATGAGAATAGTAAAATGAGGCTTTTGACAGTGAGTGGTTCCATAAAATTCTTTCAATTAAGCGCTTTGGGAGTACGAAGGTATGCTTATCTTCTTTAGGAGCAAAGCTCTAGGGATGCCGCAGGTAAGGTGTCATCAACTACTTGTGCGTAATTTACGTTAACGACAAATAAGCGGTCAAAATTCTTACGGTTATCACAATAATCTATCTACCGATGACTGTAGTACTTGTATGTCACATCGTCTGCCTTTTTTGTTTGCCATGGAACCCCAACTAAATTGTGATCTATACACAGAACTTTTTCTCAACCCAATTAGTACATGTCGACGATCGAGGCCAAATTTCAGTCATTCCAGAAACGTGGTGGTTTGCGGTGGTGGCTGTTCCTATGACAGTCGCCACTTTTGTGGTGTGGAAGCTGTGGCTCTCATACACAATGAGAAGTCAAGAGCACCCCCTGCCCTCCGAGGATGGATCTAGTGGGCTATTTCTCTCGCAAGGCCAAGGGGTCAAGGCAACTCGCAATCGATGTGTGTGGCCGCGATTTCCCTCGCAATGCCATCACAGACATTTAAATTACAAACGTAGGCATTCCGCAGCGTTCGACATCGAGTCTAGGCCGGCGGAAACATCCAATTCGTTGAATGCAGCGTTTGGGCATGAAAAGAGGGTGGGCATCCACCGAGCTGATTGATACTCATGATTTGCAGATAGCATATTACCTATGCATACATTGCGGATTGGTAATATTTTCCTGCTGCAGGATGGGTGAGACCGGGCGCAGTCTGAGGCCAATGGCATTCGTCGGGTGGTCATCGGACCACCTCGCCAACGCCCGCCTTGATCTACAGATGCAGACATTCAAATCCAGCTACTCTGAGGGGTGCCGCAATTCTAGTGTGCGCCTCGAATTACGAAAGCCCTATTATACCCTCCCCGGCAGGCATCCAAAGAAAGCCTTACGTGCGGCTCTGCTTTCCGGCCTGAGGATTAATTTTGCAGTATGCGTACAGCCTTATAGAGAAAGGGGGAAACTCGGACTCCCAGTTCTCAATATAAACCCGCCTGATTTTCGACATCCATACTGAGGCAAGTGAATATGCCAAATTATGATATAATAATGGAATAATCTATTCACAACCGAAATACTTGATCGCAGCTTGGCCTCCCACTCCCATTACGTCGTTCTGTACTCTGGGGCCGTGAGGTGTTTCATCCCCCATCTGGTTTTCCAGAGAGAAGCCCAGCGCTACCAGGTGACGGAAGATTCTGCTGCGGGTAACCTCCTCAAACCCAAACATAACTGCATAGGTATATGAGCGCAAACTTTTGCGTTCCTTTAACTATGTCGCGCAATGGAGCAAGTGAAACCGATGGCGGCCCCCATTCTGGACTCAAGCAATTACTACTCGGTGTCGAGGTTGAATCCCCGGATGGCTCAAACAAATACTTCCTTCCGAACGATCAAATACGATCCCTCGTCAACAGGGACGCTGTGGAAAGAGAGTTGAAATCCATTTCATCGAAGATTGGGGGCAACCCAAATGTACGCTATCGATATGTCAACACAATCTGCTCGAGTTCACAAAAAATCTTTGCGGCTCTCATCCGCTCTGGGACCGCCAGCGAAGCGACATTGTCGTATGTGGACGATAATGTCACTGACGAAGATCTCCCGTTCTGCAGAGGACGCTCAGCAGATGGAAGGTCGTATGCTCTTTGCAGGAAAACGCACAAGCATTGCCATAAAGACGGACACTTATCATGCGGCATCAATGCCATGTCTAAATTAGGCAAAGATGGCATTACGGCTTTTGAAACCTGGCAGTGGTCGGTACATGCACCAGAATTTGTACGACTGGCCGACGAAATTCCTCATCTGGAGCTGAGCGATAATGTCGTTTTACCATTCACGAAAGATTATAGGGAAGAAGGGTTTCGGACAGGGGGTTACAGCGAAGTATGGAGTGTGAGGATACATCCAGCGCATCAGAATCTCTTAGAGTCAAAGCATTATTTGGTATTTCATTCAACAAACCCATTTCAGCAGCTACTAATCAAACACAGGGGCCTCGAGTCGCCGTCAAGCGTTTGAATTCCGAGGAGCTCGCAGAATTCAAAATGGAGACGGATTTTTTAGCCGAGTTAACGAAAAGGGAGCATTCACATCTTGTGAAGCTACTTGCAACCTACAAACTCCAAAGGAAATACCACTTGATCTTTCCTTATGCTGATGCGAATCTCCGACAACACTGGAACTCGATTAGGGTGCCTTATTGGAACCGGTCGACATCGATATGGTTCCTTCGCCAGATTAATGGCTTGGTCTCAGCGCTGAATGAAATACACAATTTCAACACCGGAGCAAAGCCTGAGCCACAGAGAGTTCAGACAGCAGCGACGCGAGCCACGAGACTCCAGGCTATACCGATCAACGTTGAGAAGGGGAAATGGGGCCGCCACGGAGATTTAAAACCCGAAAACATTCTTTGGTTTCATGACAATGCGTATCCTGGGGGTAGGCTCCAGATCGCAGATTTCGGGCTTGGGCGCTTTCACGGTTTAGAATCCCGTTCGCGGCAAGATCCAACTACGATAAATGGATCACCAACTTACACTCCCCCGGAGATCTTTCTTCGGCAATATGTTTCCAGATCATATGACATTTGGTCTTTTGGCTGCATATTTCTGGAATTCATCACTTGGCTACTTAGAGGCGTTGATGGCCTCGAAGAATTCGACCGGAACCGAGAGCTTCAGGCTGCAGATGAAGCCTTTGACGACGTATATTACACTCTGTTTTACCCAGGAAATGACCCTCAACAAATACCAAATTCGGCCGAGGTTCGAGAAGGCGTCAAGCAGTGGATTGAAATCTTGCGAAGGAGTCGCCGGCGTTCCAGGATGTCTGATGAGTTTCTAGATCTGATCGAGGAAGAAATGATCTTAGTAGATTCGAAGCAGCGGATTGGTGTTGATATATTGTCGATCAAGGTGAAGAAGATGCTCGAGAAAGGAGAGAGAGATTTTCAATACCTACTAGGAAACAATCCAGCAGTAATAGATCCCCACCTAGGGATAAGGGAACCAAATCAGTAAGTCGGAGGTCGGGGGATTGCCAAACCTCTCAGCACATCTAGCCTCGTTGTTGGCTTTGGAAGAACCCCTCTGTCCGTATTTTTCTTGGCGAATTTAATTGCTGTCCTGGATACATGTTCTTGATATTTAAGATTTTAGCTCTGGTGTTTGGCGTATGAAACAGAGTTTGAATTGCCATGGCTCGATGACAAATTGAAGGAGTTTTAGAGTGGGGGTATGACAGAATGACACCATAGCTTAAAACGTTGCTTGTATTGAGAATTTTTCAGAGCTTTATTGCCCCCTAAACAGATTGGTGTAAGATAAAGGTCCGTATCCGCTTTGACTTCCTTTAAGTGAAACTCGGACGGCTCAACATTGAGACACGATGACTTGTTCAGCCACTGCTGCAAGAAAGCTCGCCCAGTGAACGCTCCGGCCAATGATAAATTTCGGCACTAAAGAGCCCTTCGAAGCGCCTCTCCTGAATTTGATTTCAATATCTGCGCACAGAAACATGCACCATTGCGTTGGCGTGTGTAACTTAAGCGAGGTCAGGGCTGCAAACGGCAGGAGATGAGCATATGCCTCGAGGAGAGCCTCGCTACACAGGGCGACCCATTCCTTGACCCCCAATTGTCTCCCAAAAATGCATATAAGGGCGATGCTCCCCGGTCTCAAATCTATCATCAAGGCCACTGCAATTTAAATCGACAACAGTCCTCCGCCGCTTCTTCGTCCAATACAATCACTTGGCCCGCAATGTCCGATGCCGAGACCGAGTCTGGGCTCCTGGCTCAGCTGATACCAACGCCTTACGTGAACCGTAGAATGCTTCTTCATAAGCTGAACAGCAAGTTTGGGCCAGATAAATTTCGTGTTCAGGTGAGAACTCAATTTATTACGTGATCTTGCACAAGCCACTGACCGAATCTAGCTACGATTGAACAAATGGACCATATGGGTTCCTTCCAGGCTTTCCGACGTACGCAATCCCCACCAAATAAGAGTGGCGAAGCTGACAAGGAGCAGGAAGAATTGATGGAATTCTGCCGCAGGTGACAATACGGAGATTCGGTTCACAGTACGGTTCGACGACGCGTTCGGTTACGCAAAAGTACATACGACAAAGTACATACAGACACGGTGGCAATTCTGATTTTGCGCGAGTTCTTATTATGATCTATTTCTCGAGTCTATGGATTACTTGAAAGACACCTTGGAGGCGTCCTTTTCGTCGACATGATATACGTTTCCTCTTGGACCCCAACAATATTCACTTCATTTTCGGCCAGGCCGAGTCTGCGCCACTCCATCATTTGCTTTTGAAGCCGGGGGATGCCGCCACTCCATGGCAAATTTTCGTTATCAGAGCCAAAATTGCCACGTTATGTCACTATTTTACTCACCATGCTGAGCAATTTGTTTGTACTTTCCTGTCAGGCAATTTGACATGGGCTACACTGGGAGCGTGGCGGCAGGATTTACAATCAAGTTGGATTTTTGGAATTTTTGGCACAATCATTGGATTTGTAGCTGGCAGTACTTTTGTCAATGAAATTACGATCATTAATCATTTATGATTTATCATCAATCTCATTTCCATTTATAAACGACTGAGAGCGGAGAATCGGTTCGAGGCAAGGGGTAGCAAACCCAATCAAGCCCCCGTTTGACCTGGTCAGATGGCTTCAAACGTGCATTAAGCCATCCCGAGCTATGGAATTCATATACAAACGCTGGTATTTTCTGCAAGTATAAAAATGCGATGAAGTATTCTGAGATAATACCAACGCTGTCAAGTGACCCAACGAATTGGAGTAACAAGCTATCTGTCAGAAAGTCCCGAAATCTGCCATTGCAAGGCATTTGAGAGCTTAATTTGAAACAAGCTAGCACTTTAGCCTCAGAGCAAAGCCCAAGAAGCCTCACGGAAAAATGAGGCTGTTGAATGATTCTCGAGGTTCTGAGCTAGTTGATTGAGATTGAAAGACTTGATTAATTCCTTGCTGCCCAGTTGGCAGCGGCTCATCAATAATGACGAGGCAATTTACAGCCCCGTCAGAAAATAAAAAACTTCACTAAAAGTGACGTTTACTGCCATTTCATAGGACGTGAAACGTTTAGCTGCAGCAGATGCGTGGCAGATCGATGCATGCTGAACACACAAAAGCGGGAACATACATCCACAGCCTTGAAATTTTGGGCAAATCATATTTTGACTGATGTACTGCATTTTTGTTGTTCATAGCCACTGTGCAACTTATTGCGGGGCAGTGCGAGATTTTGCCAGATGAACTGAAAGCCCTACACTTCGAAAATTGCTCAACGCCACGCACACCATATGTGCCTTCCGAATCACTGTGGTATCGAAGTTTCGCCGATATTATAAAACGATTTGATGAAGGAACTCTGTTGCCTTTGAGTGAGGCCAATCTTGTCAGTCCCGCGGTCAACCCCTTCACAGTACCGGATGTCTGCAGAGACTCACCACCAATGGAAAAGCCCGGCTTAAATTACTCCACTGGATTCAAAATCCACTCCTTCATCCTTCCATCCATCCAAACTCTCTCTCCTAGCCCAGAGAGGCGAAGTGATTCCAAACACCTGGGGTTCCCACGCCAAAGCCAAACTGCGTTCTTCCTCGATCTTCAGATCTTGCCCTCTCCTGGGTATGAACACCTCTCCAACTCGTTCTCTTGCTTCGGAGGGGTCCATCCCTGCGGCTTCCTATCCCTTTTATCAAAGAAATCGTTCGGGCCGTTGTTGGAGTCTGGGTATTCGAGCACCCATCCCGTCGAAATAGTCTTCCAGAATTGCTTGAGGTGGCCGAACATAGTTTTCGAGGCGTAAGACTTTTGGTGATTTGTTTTAGAGACTGGAGAGATAATTAAAACATCTGAAAGTCAAGGGAGTGACCGGAGTATATAACATCTGGTGATGGGTCTGTGCTAGTCACATGATGCGCGAGGACTGAGCGAGTTTTCTCCGATTTTCTCCGAGCAGTAAAAATCTTTCACCTCGTCCAATCTGGACTTGTTTTGCCCCATCTTTATAGCATCATGACTCAAAATCTGCAAAGTCATGATCAGTTTGATGGAAGGGTCTATTAGTAATCCCCTCGCAGTAGAGTTGAGCATTTCCTTCCGCATTTGCATGTGGGTCCACCCGCCCAAAGTTGGGTTCGAAGCAAAGATCTTGAACTTTTTCTTCAGAGAGGCTGGCGGCCCTCATCTTTAGTAGTGAGGATGATCTAGAAATGCTAGAAATGCCGAGCTCCGTTTGAAACTCCGGTGTTATGGGTTTCATATTTCTGCCAAATGTCTGGAGATTTGGAAAGTGGTGTGGCAAAGCCCAATCAACGCTCACGGATTTTAGAGCTGTTGGATCCGGAATCACCTCAACGTGCAGCAAGCGGCCGATGCGGCCGCCAAATTCTTTTAGATGCGCCCACTTGCGTTCCTTCAACTGCAAGTGATCTCAAAATCACGGATTTTATGGATTTACTGAATCTTGAAAGCCATGAGGATGTATATATTTACCTACCTGAAACCCTCAAAATGGTATCACTTCATTCACACCAAGACTCCTCTTCAATTACAGAGCATTCACATTTAAATCATACGAAATGTCTCAATACGGATTTAACACGGAAGGCAAAACAATTGTTGCTGACTTCCCCGCCAAAGTTGAAGGTCGAACATTCCTCATCACTGGACCAAGTGAAGGCGGCTTAGGAGCGGAAACCGCGATTTCTCTCGCTGCTGGCTCTCCCTCGACCATTCTCCTCCTTGGAAGGTCTCCTCCAAAGATTCAACCCACCATCGATGCCATCCACAAGATCAACCCCGCTATCGTTGTGAAATTCGTCTCGGTCTCCCTCGACTCTCTTGCATCTGTACGGACAGCCGCTCAGGTCATTCTCGACGATGCCGCTGTTCCAAAAGTCGACGTGGTTATCAACAATGCAGCAATAATGGCCTGCCCGTATGCTTTAAGTGTCGACGGCTTCGAGAGCCAGTTCGCAACCAACTACCTATCTCATTTTCTCCTGACCAACCTCATCATGCCTAAAATCCTCGCCGCAGGTCCTGGAGCAAGAATTGTGAATGTGTCTAGTAATGGACACTTATTCGGAGGAATCAATTGGGAGTCCATCGACTTCAACAAGGGCAAAGATTACCATCCATTCACGGCCTACGCACAAGGAAAGACCGCCAACATACTCTATACTGTGGCTCTCAATGAGAAGTTGGCCGCAAAAGGAGTAAAGAGCTGGACGTTAAACCCTGGCAGCATTGCAAGCAATTTGCAGAAGCATATGACCAAAGATTTATACGATGATGCATGGGCACAATGGGCAGAGCAAGGGAGAGAGCCGCCACCAAGGAAGACGCTCCAACAGGGATGTTCGACGACACTCAGGGCTGCATTAGATCCAGCTCTTACCGAGAAAGATGGGAGTGTTTACTTGAATGACTGTCAGATTGTGACAGACCCCAAATGGTTGAAGTCGTATGCTCTAGATGCTGAAGATGCGAGGAAATTGTGGGCGTTGAGCGAAGAGATGGTGGGAGAGAAGTTTACGTTTTGATTGTGTTTCCCAAATACCCTCATGGTCATTCTTTGGTGTTGTGTACATCTCCTCAAGTATTGCAGAAGTCAATATTGACTTGAGCGGCGTTGCCTCGCTCACCTTCCAATATCACTCTTGATCCTTTGTCTTTGAGTCTTAATTGTGTATATTTGCCAACTGTTTAATGATGCATTGTTTATTGAGTCCAATTTATGGGATTGGAATCTGTCATATCATCGTGAAGCTTTGTTTTGTCCCCATCAATCTCATCGGCTTTTCGTTCGGTTCGCAACCCCTATTCTTTAGCGAGAGAGTTGAAGCCTGGCAGAATAGGCTTCAAGGCCTGAATGACCCCGCAAAATGTGGGTCCCGTTTGACCGGCCTTCTGCGCCTTCAACGCGTACTCTGGTCTTGAATCTACACCGTCAGCTTAGTGTGCTTGCTGCGATTCTGGAGGGAAATTGTTTAAAGCACCGTTCAGTTGAAGGCTGGGGCTGAGTGGACTCCAGTAGTGGGGGTAGTTCCCTGAAAATACAACACCGCATTCACTGCTTTCAAAACTAGCGTTCAACGAGCACATATTTCTGCAGTTGTTTCTCGCATTATCCCTGGTTTGAGACACATCACAGTCGTACTACAGCTTACTCTCTGTTTTTATATCTCTACTTCCTGACAATTCCGAGTTCCTAATACCACTCACCAAACGAAGCCCAGCATTGACGCCGATATGAAACTACCCCCAAAGTTTGTGTTGGATTGAAATTCCATATTTCTTCCAATTTATAGTAAACAGTCTGCCTTCTTTCCCTCCCTGTACCGGAACATATCCTCCACCCGCCTGCGCTTGCCGTTCTTGTTATCGCTGAACTATGTCGGAATTTTGGATAAAGAGTTTTTATTACTCAAAATTGGCCTTCTCTTCGTCAATCCAAACTCAAAACTTATTTCATGATGGCCCTTGGAGTCGCAGTCGTGACCGGTGAAGTCTACCTTCAACACATTCACTTGATGGTGAAACTGAGTGGTATTATCGGAAGCGGAAGCGGCCTAAATGTGTCGATCCCTCTTCTGGTGTGTCTTCTAATGACCTCGAACGGCATTCAACTCCCTGAAAGTGCAGTTTTGATATCTTTTACTTCCAATGTGAGTCGAGTAGGCTGCTTAACTCCACTGCAGAAAGAAGGACTAGAGATGATAACAAAGCGCCTGGTCCTGTAAAGATGCCCCCACCCGTGACAGATGTGCGTTGGGAGAATGATCTACGGCAGTCAGCAAGCCCGGGTGACAGTTATGTTTCTATGAAACTGGAGCGTTACGCTCTGTCTTACACCGGGCGAAGAATCTCATAGAAAGGAAGCAACTGACTGTTTTAGTTGCGTCAAGCCTCCATGGATGGCAGCCCATGTGTCGTTGCTTCGCATTCTGCGTCACACATCGCAACCAGGCTTTTCAACTCATCCAATTCCTGCATTAGTCCCAGATGCTCCATCTTCAAATTCCTGTTCTGGGTTTGCGCTACCGAAACATCTTCCTCGAGTCGAGACGTCCACTCTTTCTTTTTTGTCCTACATTTGTCTGCCGCGAGTCGATTTCTTTCCAGGAATGCAACACGTTTGGATGCCTGTTCCTTCTCACTGATTGGTTTACGCTTTCTGTATTTCTTGCGGGGCTTTATACTGTGTGCTAGAGAGGCCGAAGCCACCGATGGGGCCTTGAATACTTCTGGCGTCACTGACATCGGCGGGGTATCAGGAAGCTGGTGCAACTGTTTCCTGTGAAGGGTTAGTACGTTTCTTTTTATGTTTGGTGCCGTAACTTACGGTGCAATACGAAGTCCGACACCCAACCCATCCATCCCTTCAGGGGTCATCATGCCATCAAGTCCTTCATAGCCAGTGTATGTTTTGTGCTGCTGGGCAGCTGCTATATTCGACGCTTCGAATGCTTGATCGAATACATTGTCTCCGCCGAGACCGTTTTGGCTATTATCAAAATCGTGCGCCTCAAAATCAAGACATGAATTGAGAAAGGCAGTCGTTGGAGTCAGGAGAGAGTTCATTTCCGCCGCGATTTTCTT
>Ga0247778_1000421_pt1 | contig 57226 bp, 52 predicted proteins | sample UWRJL049202B5_FD_179939 | JGI IMG/M metagenome (GOLD analysis project Ga0247778, IMG submission 179939) | Plant litter microbial communities from Arlington Agricultural Research Station in Wisconsin, United States - UWRJ-L049-202B-5 | ecosystem: Environmental > Terrestrial > Plant litter >... | reverse complement strand
CCCCCTCAACTCAAACCTCCGCTCAATCTCCTCCCACCCTACCCCCCTCTCCCTAAGCACCAACACCTGCCTCAACGTCACAACATCCAGAAACGACCTTCCCTTCGCACCTCTGCGTCCTATGTCTTCGAATTCCCGGTCGGCTTCGGCGGCTATGCGGTAGCGTGCTGTTAGGAGGGAGACGGCTGGGTTGGAGCTGGGGGTTGGGAAGATGGTTTGGCTGGGTGTGGAGGGGGAGGGTTGGAATTGCGATTGGGAGGAGAAGGGAGAAAAGGAGGTGTTTGTGTGGGTGGCGGGGCCGAGGGATTGGAGGCGTGCTGAGAGGGCGGGGTCTGCGGAGGAGAGGTTGGGTGCTTTATTGTGGAAGGAATTAGTATTTGGTTCTTTTGTTTTGTTTTTGGGTATTGAGATGAGGATTGCGGGGAAAGGGTATGGAGAACGTACCTTCGTCTCGTGCAGAACTTGCTTTTATCGAGGGTTGAGTGTTTCGTCTTGGTTCTGGTTCTGCGGTTGGTGATGGACGTGCTGGCTGTGTATTTGTATTCTTTGATGAGGAGGTTGGAGGGGAACGGGTTGGATATTTGCGGGCTGTGGGTTTGGCTGTGGCTGAGATTTGGGAGGCGGTTTTTGTGGCTGCTTTTGAGGGAGAGGAGCCCATGTTTGCCTTTGGGGTTATTTTGAATGGGGAGTTGGAGAGAGGAGGGGTGAAGATGGTGATGTTTTGATGTCGAAGTGAAGTAGATGTTGATGCCTCGAATTCTAGGTTGTACTGTAAGCCACTTGACTTATTCACGGCTTGCTTTTTTCTCCACCTCGATTCTTCACCAACAGCGAGGTAAAGTCTGATATGGGAAGTTCCATTACATCATATTTGTTTCACTTCTTTGATTTCGCAGCAAAGTCAATAATGCCGCTCTATTGAGGTATTCCGTCTTCCATCCGTCAGGTTCTACCTAGGTAGTGATTGCCTGAGCGTGAAAGTTCGAGTGCATCTTTTTGGAACCTACTCAACAGTCCAAAGATTGTAGTAATTCGCGATTCTGGCAAGTTTGATAGAAATCCGTACTTTCTAAATCTAGAGCAATTGGCTAACGAATATCATTTACAGAAGAAATTCCCAAATAACGGACGGTGGCCAAGCACGCTATAAATACGCTACGAGCACAGCGATTAGGCCCTGAAGCGGGCACCGAATTATCCCCCACAATGGCATGCAAGGGGGCATACGTGGTGTTCAATGGCAGAAGACCGGGTGTTCATGATACCTGGGAGGCTTGTGAAGAACAAATCGATCAATTTCCATGGCATATCCAGGGCTATATAGATCGAAGTGCAGCAGAGGCTGCTTGGCAAGAACACCTTCGGCAGACGGAAACGGCCCATTTGAAGCCAAGTATATTGGAGGAAGTTCAGAGACTTTATAATCTTGTGCAGAGGAATTTAATGTCTCCGCAAGTGGGCCAGGAAGTCGTTGGAGATAGCCTCAAGAGGCCTTGTCCGACTGTTGATGCCATCGACTCAAATGACAATGAGCAGCCAGCGGCAAAGAAACCCAAGGTAGGGCCTGCTGCAGTTGAAGAGGATATAGACTTGGATCAGAATTCGAAGGCAACTTCAGATGCCGAGGTCGAAAAAATTGAGCTTACGCCTGCTCAAAATGCTGTTCTCGAAATGGCTTTGAAAGGGGACAATGTCTTCCTGACGGGTGCCGCAGGGTGAGCTCCTCGAAGAATATTCTCCAGCCTGCCTCATAGATCATATTCCTGCATATCATATTGAACCGTACTTGGACCTCTTCGGCGAACAAGGCTGACCTGAAATCTCTTTAGATCCGGCAAGACGGTGACTCTCAAAAGAATCATAGAATGCCTGTCGCGGCGGTTTACCAAACCCGACGAGGTGCAAGTAGTTGCTCCTACTGGAATCGCCGCACTTCCTCTGGATGGCAAGACAACATACTCTTTCGCTGGATGGAAACCGGATTCTCTCAAGAAGCCTATCAAGCAGCTCCTAGGATCTATTAAACCTTACGTGAGGAAGTCCATTAATGTGCTGAAGGTCCTCATCATAGAAGAAATATCTATGGTCGAGAATCAGTTCTTGGAGCGACTGAATTTACTTTTGCAGAAAATACTAGAAACTCAAAAACCCTTTGGGGGCGTACAGGTCATTTTTGTAGGCGACTTTCATCAGTTGCCACCCGTTAAGCCTTTCGAGTTTTGCCTCGAATGTGGAAAAGAAATGTCTATAATGGCCAAGTGGAAGGAAGGTCCCATTTGCAAGGAGAAAGGCTGCGAACAGAAGGGCAAAAAGTCATTTCGATATGGGGACAAATGGGCCTTCAAGGCGCCAGTATGGTCCAAACTCGGATTGAGGCATGTGAAGCTGGAGCAAATCCATCGGCAAAAAGAGGCTCGCTTCCAAAACATCTTGAACAAAATTGCCAACAGTATCCCGTTGACTGATCAAGAGTGGGGCCTCTTGGAAGAAAAGAAAACACCCCCTGCGAATGCCTTCGCTGTGCGCCTCATGTCCAAGCGCACGAGCGTAGACTCCTTTAACAATAAAGAACTAAGAAACCTCAACTCCGAGACACATTCCTGGAAGGCCTACGACATGGTATACAAGCTGCAGTCTGGGTCAGCCGACGATGACCGGGCGCTTTCAAAGGAGATGGCACGAGAACAGGAGAATGCCCCAAGGCACGAGCATCGGTACCGATATGATCTCACTCTCAAAGTCGGCGCTAAAGTGGTCTTGCTCTGTAATCTCGATTTCCAGGCCGGCTTGGTTAATGGCTCGCAAGGCCAAGTAATCACATTCGAGGAGAACGGTCCGGACAGCGAATACAAAAGCAAAAAACGGCCTTGGGAGAAGCGATGCCACAGTTTCGAGGAAGAGAACCACCGTTTTAGGCCAGTCGTCCGTTTTGAAAACGGGAAAGTGCGAACTATCGAACCTGACACGAAAGAAACGACGAAGGCGTCCTCATTCGGCCAATATCGTGTTTCAAGGACACAGATACCGCTAGCGTTAGCCTGGGCATTATCCATACATAAGAGCCAGGGCATGACTCTTCAGCATGTAAATGTGTCCAGCAAGGATATTTTTGAGACAGGGCAACTGTATGTTGGACTGTCTAGAGCAACGACTCTGGATGGACTGACGCTCACTGGCTACTCGCGGGAACAGATATTGATGGACAAAGAAGTTTTGGCGTTCTACAAGAACACTAAATGGGAAAGCCTGGGGCCGTCTCATCCTTCAAACTCCTCGTCAAACATGTCAAACAAAAGTACAAATCAGGGTCCACCTACGAATTCGGCTTCAAATAGCCCTGGTGAAACAATACCAGAGCGCCCATCCAACGATGCAGGCACCTCCCGAACTACCGGCAAAGCAGCGAATCAGGATCTGCTCGAGTTAGCGTGCTCTTCTGCCACGTCGTCGAACAAGACTACGGTTCAAGACCCCCATGAACACAGAACGCCTCCAAATCCTTCTGGGAATACAGTTCCCGAAACCGCCGCTCAAAACGGCGATTCCTCTCCGGCTCTCCTACCGCGTACTGCAAAGAAGAGCCCACTTGAAAATAGCTTCACCCCTTCAAATCCCCACAAGCGCGTATCCACAGGGCCATCCGAGAGAGACAGCTCTGGGCCCGCTAAATCCTCAAAACCACGGGCATTTCAACGACCGCCTCAGCAAAATTCCCAGCGTCCAAGTAAGCTCCCGGGTTGGACGCCATTCAAGGTAACCAAGCCTATGAACGGGAAGTTCGGGTCTTCGATTGAATGCCGAGAGCCGGTGAGCTCGTCGATACCGAGGCAGAGAAAGCCGGTTATTATTGATCTTGTTTCTTCGGAAGATGAAGGCTGAGTTTAGTAGCCATGATATCGCCGCGTTGTTCTGATTGTAGGGTGGAGACTACTACTTGTCTGGGTAGAGCATGATGATCTGGGTATGTTACGTGCTGTCCGCGAACTGAGCCAGTTCGTAGGTGTGCTATTTTCGGTGCAAAAGAAGTGGACCATCAGTAGCCATGTTTCGAAATCGTACTAGACAGAGATATTATTTGGCCATGGAAACCTTGACCAAAGGATCTAATGGTATTACCAACTCCCCAGTCTATTGCAGACTCATAAGTTAACATCACCAACCGGTGTTGGTGGTCCGTTATCTAACGCGAGATACGACGCTCCTACTAAATACTTGGCCCCATCCTCCCACGAGTTCAATTCCCAATTGAAGCCAGCTTCGGTGACATGACTGGTTTTGGCAACACACCTAATAGACGTACCCTGACTACCATCGAAATGAAACTCGTTGATGCCAACCAGCACAGTTGGGGCCCATGGAAATTGCTCTCCCGCAAAGTCGACCTTGCCTGAGTCGCAAAGCTTCGGCTCAGTTGTAGGACGCACGTCCCTGGTGCTATAAGACCCAGACTTAATACGAGGAGTATCCGAGTAATAAGCTATCCATGAGGTGGACGCCCAATACAGTAGAGTTTCGGGTCCAGTTTTGATCTTAATTTCAAAACTTGTAGTAGTGACGTTTGTGACGGAGGCTTGGATTTCAACCTGGCGGTGCGTTTCGAAGTCAAAGCCCGTAAGCCAGACAATAACTATTGGAGCCGTGGAGTATCTGCGTTTGAATGTAATGTGGCCCTGGAATACATTTGATGGTTGAGGATCACTGACGTGAGGTATTGACCAAATTCCTGCTTGAATATCACGATCCCATGTGTACACATGAAGCAGCGAGACGCCAGCTCTACATTAAAAGTTAGCCTACCTAATTACGGGAAAGATTTTATTAGACTGATATTGTAATATACAAATATGATCCACTGACCCGTATAGAATAGTGTCATACAATGCGTCGATGTGAACTCTAAAGGTGTCGTCGATTTTTGGGTCCACGAACGCCTTAACGCGTATATTCCTAGCGGTCGTGATATCAAACTCATTTAGTCCTGGAATCAGCCGTGAATCATCATTGACAGTGACACTTCCAGAGGTACGAAGCTGCGGCTCATACCATGGACGAAAATCCTGTCTATTCTCAGCACAAAGAAAATTTGGAGACTAATTCGATTTACCCTTGTGCTCCAGTTTGTTGGGGCCATTCTGATTGTATCCTCGAGCTTGTAGACCTCTTTCCCATTGGAAATTGATTGGACGATATATATCGTTGAGTCTTCGAACGTATTGACCTCTTCTGATGGGACTAATACTACTTCATGTGCTCGCACCCTGCCGTATATTTGATCTCGAGTTGGCAATCTTTGTAAATACACGCATAGGAACTTGTGATTCTCTGTTTGGCAGTTGAGACACGCCAGGTACTCTATGCCTTGGGGATGTTCTCCATCTTTGCGCTTTAGTGGCAAGCTCATGCGTAAACCCCGACTGGTAAGGGAATGTGGATCACCCCAGGGATTGCGACCGGTGCCGAAGTTGATTGACGAGTGAACCAGGAGCTCTGAGTACTGCCATGCTGCCAGTGTATGACTTTTGGAGTTCCCAAACTCTTGAGGAGAGCTTGCTAGGAGGCCCCGACAAGTCAACCGTGGCTGGGCATCCTTTGCGAACCAAGTAAAAAGAGAGTGGTCTTCGGTCCCCTTTATAATCTCCTCCTGAAGTCGACTGAAGGCTTTAGAACCCCCTTCTCCGTACAATAGTGGCATGTTGACATGGAACAAACCCATCAGACAGTAAGCGATATCTTCCACTCTCGTGGTAGTCCTATCTGATGCCCAGGACATCCTCTGCGCGACATTACAGGCCCACGGTTCATCGCCTCCCAGGACACGTATATCAATACCAGTGATGTCGCATAAGACTTTCTGAAGACTTTTCTTAGAACCAATATTGTTCCAGGTCTTGTCGTAAAACTTCACCGTCGACGGTGCTATAAGCTCTTGCAGAGTCCATCCTCGTGTAAACCACCTGCTCGGTCGGAGTAACTCAAGGACTTCCAGATCTGATACATCGGCCGGGACAACGACATCTTCTAGATGAGCATAACAAGTCTTAGCATTCTTGTACCATTTGTACATTGAGTTGATAGCCTCGGAGAGCTCTGCGCTGCTGGACTTGTCAATACAGCACGTGTCTATCCAAACATAATTGAAGCTATCCCGAGCTACCAGGGCACAGCAGTTTTGCAGTTTAGTAAAACCTTTCATCTTAGCGGCATCAACTCCTTGTATGTCTCTGAAAGACACCTCTTCTTCGCCCCAGGTATGTGACAAAATGGCGTACTCAGGGATGCTGTCAGAGATAAACTCCTCCATTTGCAAAGTTATCGAGTTAAGTAAACGCATTCTGGGCCCGGGAAGTCTACAGCCCTAACACAAGATCAATGTGGTTTGGATAACAAGGGGCAGCTTTTTGAAGCAGTGATAAGAATGCTCAATAGCAAGCTAAGATGTTGGGATGAGAAGTCAGAAGAGTATACGTACGGAAGAAGAGGGGATCCAAATATTTTAGGCATCCGCGCGCCGCCCGGCGGGCTTAGGCTTCACTTTCTGGTAAAGCCAGTGTTTTCCCATGTGGCTTATAGCGTCGTCGCATTTCTCAGGGAATATATATGCATCGATCCTAGGTGGGAAGATCGCGCAGATAGGAGGTTCAGGGTGGACAATAAGGCGGCACTAATTCTGAATGTCCCAGGTTGTGTGGAACGTCCAAAATCCGAAATATTCGGTGCCGCTTTTTTGTCTTTACCGCGAATGAGGGTAGGACAAAAATCAAGCGATTTCTGCTAGGCTCTAACGCCTGGCATACTTCACAGACCGAACTTCTCATAAGGCTTATTGGCCTCCCAACGTTATTCCGCAGACTCGTCGTTAGTTGATGCATGGGTCTGCGCCTGGAAGTAACCCAGCTCTACGTGCAGCCCCGCGGCGTGAAAATGATATTATATATACTTGTAATAGCTGCTCGAGCCTCCGTGTTGGATATAGAGGAGGCTAGTAAGGCGCAATAAACTCAGGCTTTCAGAGGTTCGAAACTCCGAAGAATTAATCTTGCAAGGTTCTAGAAGCACAAACGTTAATATTTTCGTTAATTTGTTAAATTCGGTTGATTTGTCTATCATTGTATAGATTGTAAGAAATACATGGCAGTTTAGAGCTGATACCCCTGCAGCTTGTGCCCAATGATTGTTGTCCTGTTCGGTGAAGATTATGCACATAGCCACCGCCCGCCAAGCCTTCGGGCGTATGCTTTCGAGCCCCCGCACAAATCTTTGAAGGAAATATCATGTGTTCTACGTCTACAAAATCTTAAGGAATCTATTTTCAACCTTTCGCCCTTCATACGCCAATTCTTCCCGGCTGAAGCCACTGGATGGAAATGGATTTCCTCCCATATCCACCAGATTCGGCTCAGCCTTCTCTGCAAGTTCCTTTCCTCTGATTGGAACCCAGCCTTCGAGGTCATACTCTGCGAGAACTGTGCTCCATGCCGTTCAAGACCTTCTGTGAGGAGGTTTGGCAGAAAGACGTCCAAGATACTAGCGTTACCCCACGCGAGGCGGCTGCTATGGCGCAGGCTGGCATATTCTTCCGTGTGCTCGGCAACTTGGTTGGAGAGCGCTTCGCGGCCGAGAATTTCACCCGCGTGGACTCACAAGGACGCAATGTCATAACATTGCGGAATCTCCAAAGTCAATGCCGATGGGGAAATGATCTGATGAGACTCAGTGCCCTGGTGGAAGTACCCAAAAAACTAGATGCCACGGATCCATTTTGCCTCCACATTGTGATAAAAAAGGCGGAATATCTCACCGGGCTACAGTCACCATGCAGCGAGGTTGGCTTCTCTATCATATCTCTTTTTTGGGCGATCTCTCCTAGATTGAATCTACAAATTCAGTGGACCCCAGACTTGGACGGCAATGATATACTTCAGCGTCGCATGGTAGCAGCAGGCTGGTGTCCTTACTGGACGTCAGTCTATGCTCGAAAGTTCTCTCCATTCCTGGTCTACTACCTATCGGGAGTTTCAGCGCACCGTCTAGGTAATCACCGATCTTGCAGACGCAATAGGCCATGCAAAGTCAACGACGTTAAATATGAAACCTATAAGACTAAGCATGCGCCGAGTTGCAAGTCTTATGGGTGTGTTTTCAAAGGTCCTGATCTTCAAATGCTTAAGACTATTGTATCGAAAGGGGCTTTACCTCTCATACGGCTACGACGTCCACATAAGGGCGCACCTGTGAAACTTGATATTGTAGAGCGCAGTCCAAAGACCCCATTCATTGCAATTTCTCATGTGTGGTCAGGCGGGCTGGGAAACTTCAAAGCAAATACACTTCCTCAGTGCCAGGTCGAATTGTTATTTGATAAAATCGAGGAACTACGCTGGAAAACTTACAAAAAGCGGTTTATGCAGCACTCGAGACAATTGGCTGGAGAGATATCTGGTCGAATAGGTACGGGCGTTGGCGCCCATCAACTTGAAGAACATTTACTAGGCTTGATACTCGCAATTCATCAAATCGACAATTCGACAGAATCTCGAGTAGAGTTTCCGAAAGACCCCTCAGACAGTTATAAAGAGCCCTTCTCCATAAGAAGGCTTATCGATCTGAATACCCCTCATATCCATAGGAATACCGATGAAATGTATGCCGGGGTATACATCTGGATGGATACTTTATGTATTCCTTCGGATCCCCGAATTGGAACACGCGATGTGCTAGAAGGCCTGAAGCGGAAAGCGATTCAGATGATGCCTCTTATCTATGCCATGGCAGTCCACGTACTTGTTATCGATCAAGACATACAGAAAATGTCCCAAAATGAGACAGCACTTGCCAAGGCTGCGCAATTCGCCACTTCCTCTTGGATGACAAGAAGCTGGACCTTCCAGGAGGGTTGCTTAGCCCGGGAATTATCATTCTCCTTGGCGGATGGTACTGCCAATCCTGAGATTGCAGAAAAGGGCACCCAACGGGCCAAACAAAGCAAAGCTTACAGCTATACATGGGAAGACTCTTTGCTAGACGAATGTGGGTCTCGCTACCGGGACATGAAAGATATCGGTCGTCATAGTGTTTCACCACTCTCTCCTGGCCAGGATACCTCGTCATTCATCCAGATCTGGAATGAACTGTCAACCCGTCAGACAAGCCTTCCTGGAGACCTCCACGGACTGTTAGCTGTGCTCCTACGACTCAGTGCCCAGGAGATCTTCATTGACGACCTCGGAAGACGAAGAAGCGAAAGTGACAGAATGCTGGCGATTCTGCGAGCGCAGCCTACTTTACCTATATCGCTGCTCTTCAATGCCAATCTGAGGAAGGCACCAATGTGCAACGGCTTTGACTGGGTTCCTACTTTCCCCGCTGGGTATCTGACTCATTGCAAAGCCAAGATGGTATGGGCGGACAATGGCTCTGGCCTAATACTTCCATCTCCAGAGAATAAAGTTTCCTACTATCTTCTAGAAGAGAAGGTATCTCTTACTCATCCGTATGAGTTCTCCATATCCTTTCATGAAAGGTCTGATGCTTCGAAACCTACGAAACAACATACCGTATTTATCAAACTGCTCCCACAACAAACAGAGAATCTACTCATACAGTCCTCACGTTTAGTCTTGCTCTGGGATGGAAAATCGTCCTCTGGGGCCTGTTTTACTACTTCATCCTTGGCTACAGATGATGGTCCAATCCATTTACGATTTCTCTCTCCTCTTAGATTTCACTATCATCAGTTCATGGATAAGCATTCGATCAAGACGGAGGATGTATATATAGCCAAGCCATTTACCGGGAAAGACTTGATGTTCATACTCGAGTGTGGTTTGTGCTCCTTGTCCCCTGATTACATGAAAGTTGATACTAATGTTCTTCTAGATACGTCTCGTTGCGCCATCACCAAATATCGTCGACTCCCTGCCGACAAATTACAAAAAAGCCTGGTGCCCCTAATCGCAGTTTTCATGATCACATACTGGATCACTTTTGGCATATTCCTCAACTGGTGGCTCCTTCGTTATCCGTACGAGTCCGAGCTAGAAACGTGTCCATCTTGGATACTATGGACTTTGAAGATAATCCCTTGGTCGCACCGCCTCGTTGGCCCTGTTCTAAGATTCACGGAGAACGCCACGTTTCTAAGGCTTAGCAATGTGATTCTCCGTGTGAAGATTCCCGTCCTCAAAGCGATAACATCATATCTTCCCGAGCTGGAATACCGCACCGAGCATGTGCGCCAAGAACGATATGCCAAATCTCTTAACTATGCTGGCGATGAGCACCATTCAACACGTCTCCTGGTCGAACCTACATATCAATTCACGCTGGATTGGCTTGCTGTTCAGACCTTTGCATTTTCGTATCTTTTTCTGGTCTATCTTCCTGATTTGCGGGCAACCAGAACCCCGCGGCAGCTTGAAGTGCACACTTTTACGAACTATGCAGTCTTTGGGGAATTATTCGGATGCGTGTTTATTGAGTTCATATGGAGATACTTCCAAATGGATTTGGGATTATGAAATAGCTAGCTTCTGAATTAGCCATCGGGTTTGGATTCTGTAAGGCAAGATAAGGAGAACTGGTATAGGGTAACCATCGATATATTGGCTTCTAAAAAATGGCTATACTTTATAATATTGAGGTTAAATAAAAAAATCAATCCCTGAAGGTAAAATTGAAGAAAACTATTGTAGTCTACACATAATACTGACGCGACAAATTCGGCCCAGTTCGTGCTACGGAAGTTGGCGAGCGCAGTGATACGAAAGAAAAATACGTGGAAGACATTGGCAAATTGCAGGAAATGTCTCGGACTAAATGATACCTCATTCCTCTACTTCATCTACTTGTCTCCGCCTCTGCATGGCTCACAAACTCAACATCAGGGAACTCCGCACTGGACTCAACCAGCAACTCAGGGGTCACGCCCTTCAGCATGAAATCAAAGAACTGCATCGTGTAACGCCACACAATCTCCTGCAAGCGGCGGCCATCCATAGTGCCGGTAAGCTCTGCGGGCACGACGTCACCACGCAGACCGAGCAGGTCAGACAGCAGCGGCAGATCTGTGTAGCTGTAATGAACCGTATCATTGGGACGCACCCACGTCTTCCAGCCGCGCGCGTGAGCTGGGTAGAAAGTAGGCCAGTCGATGGCCGTGTCTTGTGGTGCGGATGCCATCATGAGGAGCGGCTTGCGTATAGTGCCATTTGCTACGGGCTCGTAAAAGATGCCGTCAATATTGGCAGCGGCTATGATGCGGTCATCAGAGACAGCGGCGTTGGCGGCTGTGCTGCCACCGAATGAGTGGCCGTACATGACAGCGCGAAGTGGCTTGGATGGGAAAGTGGAAGTCAAGTTGGAACTGCAGCTTGAGCTTGAGTTGGAATAGGAACAGAGACCGGGTACGTCGCCGTGTTCAATGGCGTCGAGTACAGAAACAGCATCCGCGACTCGAATGGACTGTAGAAAGTTTGTACCCTCGACAGTGTCGTCGTACTTGTTGTTGGCTTCGCTGGTGTATGCGACGTATCCATCGGGGAAGACCACTGCAGGAGACTCGTAGGTGTGGTCGATGGCAACAACGGTATAGCCGGAACTAGCAGCTGCTTGTATAATAGATGCATAGAAGTGACGGGAACCGAGATAGCCGTGGCTGAACAGAAGTAGTGGGCCGGATGGGGAAGATGATGGGATAGGTCGGGAGCAGCTGAGCAACTGCATTGGAGCGAAAATCGATGATGGATCTGACGAGGATATGTTCAGGGGCAGACGCAACGGGCCCGCCAGAAGGGCGTTGACGACAATGGATGGTGCGTATGGGATATGCTCATGGTGTTCAAGCGGACATGTCAAGTTGTCGAGGAATGGTCGGTAGACGGTGATCATGAGACGGCGAAGCTCTGCTGTTGGTGCAAGGGGATCTGGACGCGAGGTCTTGACTTCATGTTCGTAGATGGAGACTGGGTATGGACCAAGGTGCGCGGGCAAGACAATGTTGGATTGGGGACAGGAGGTATTTGTTGCCGGTTCCGCTGCCCACACCAGCGGTAAAAGAGTAAGAACAACGGTGTATAGAACGGAATGGAACATCGTGATGGTGGTGATTGTGATTGTAAGAGAATGAAGAAACAACCATACCTAACAGCAGGCATCGGCTGTATTTATACACACAAACTCGTCTGGCACAGGTGCAGCTTACGACGAAGAACATAAGAGCATTGAATACTCCCATCGTTTGTTCTATAGTTCTCTCCTATTCATTGTCTGGAAACTTTATGAGGCTTTTCCCCTTGCGATTCCAAAAACGAACCTACCAATCAGCGATGCGCTGGGGAGCAAAATATACCTTACTAATACTCTGGGGCTCAGACTGGTGACGACTAATCAGCGGCGAAGCTGCTCTCATGAGAAAGACTTTGAAAGGATCTCCAGAGATTTCATTTTTCGATCGCCAGGAAATTGCAAGATCGACTGCTGCCTGATGACGAATGAAATAGTCGACGCCTATGCTGACCCCCTGGAAGTCTTTCTGAAAATGGAGCAGCCACCAAAACACAATCAAAGGGACAGAAGAACTGGATAATTTCAATTCCAAATTCCAAAGCAAATGCACGAAATTGTTGGCCTTTTCGTGGCGTGTCCAAAAGACGATGACAGAAAACCGATCTGGATGAGAGATACGGATCTTTTCAATGAGACACTGTCTCGATGCCAGATCCAATACGCGCCTACTTGACGACCAAGATGGGATCTCTCTCGAAACATGGACTCTCGAATAGGCCGTAGAAGGTTTTCTCAGTGATTTTGAAATTTGTCTACGCTTGGTCGACGTCAGACTCCTAGTCGAGGGACTTTGGCGGTTCAATTTCAACCACGCGTCCAACCCGCGCATCTGCCAGCTTACAGAAAGTACATCTTCTCGAAATGTTGCGAAAGAATCTGTGAGATGGAGATATAGCGTTTAATTGCACTCCGAGACTCCTTTGTAGCCGCTGATCAAGATAGGCCTCCCTCCCGGTGGAAGGTGCCCTCCACCATACTGCTGCGGGCCGGGCTACAGGCGTGCTCGTTACTCATACTGCGTCCAGACGGCGACTTCCCGGATTTTCGGCCGAATCGAGCCAGAGGAGGTCTCGGCGTAGATGGGGAGGGCAGCAAGACGGGATTGAACTTTGGAGCCCTCATTTGTCGAAGCTGAGCTCACCATGAGAGTATGAAAGCATGATGACCTCCTCGTCATCTTGAATGCTCACACTCAGGAACGGGACAGATGTCGCCGTGGGCGTAGCGAGCTGGTACATTTTCCCGATCTCGCAACCGGGACGTGCCGAGATTCTAATCGGTGTCCATCCTGAGATAGCATAATCCCGAGTGCATCCGTATGGCAACTTTAGTTGGACATCAATGTAGGAGCATTTCATGGCTGCTCTCATAAGCTGTAGCGGCAAGGTTCCGCTAGACATGACGCTTGCAAATCGCCCGGCCAAGAGCCAAGCACGCCCAGAACACGGACCTTCTTCTGTGCGAACGCCCAGAACACTCTCTGGGCAATTGCCGCTTTTGAAAGCCGCACTACTTGGCAATGATCGCTCCATTCGTGGTCTCAGCGACTGCACCCTGTCAGGACCCGAGAGTTCGCAGTTCCCCAAGTACCGGTACCAAACACGGTAACCTCCTGTACTTCGGGCGTTATTTAAGCGAATCAATTTTTAAACGCTCCTTGGACTTGCATACAAATCGGGCTTATGGTAAGTTCCGATTCCGGGTCGTTTAGTGGTCTTCAGCTCGCGCCAAACATGCATGCGGGGATTTGGTTTTTCGGGTCGCTCGTCGTGTCGGGGTGGACCCTGTAAGCCACTGTCTTAGCAGTGGCTTGTAAGAAGAAACTACAAGGCTTGGGACTGCAATTCGGTGGCGGTCTTCGAAATGTTCTAATATCCAGCTGAGATGCCCACGACCTGTTCGGATCACGGTCGTGAGGTGAGGTGAGGTTATTCACAAGTCAATCGTTTTCTGGCTTCACGTTTACCCTGTTCCTATATTCTCGTTCTTTGGTTTCGGCGGGTGTCCATGTCCAGCTCAATTTCTTCGCCATGTCCCCTCAAGGCTCCCCAACACCATCTGCCACTTCTACAGACACCAAACACGACGTCCTAACAAACCATGTCGTCGATATCCCAACTTCGTCCGCTCAATCCCAGAGCGCGTACGACCGCCGTCTGCTGCTGAAGCTAGATTTCCGGATCATTCCCATTCTCTACTGCCTCTTGGTCATCATGCTTATTGACCGCGCTAACATCGGGAATGTGAGGATTGAGGGGATTCTGGAGGACTTGCAAATGAAGGGAAATGATTACAATGTCGCGATTTTGGTGTATACGGTTCCGTTTATGCTGTTTGAGCTGCCGTCGAGTTTGGCGTTGAGGAGTTTTCGGCCGGCGGTCTGGATTTCAGCGATTATGTTTGGTTGGGGTGAGTGATCTCTGGAGGGGAAGCTTGAAAAACATGGGGCTGATTTTTGCCTAGGTATTTGCACGATTTGTGCGGGGTTGACGAGGAGCTATGAGGGACTGCTGGCTTGCCGATTCTTTGTGGGGTGTTTTGAGGCTGGATTTGCGCCTTGTGAGTTTGCTTTCATTCATCAGTAACCAGATGTTGACTCTTGATCAAGGTGCGGCATACCTCATCAGCCAGTATTACAAGAGACACGAATTCCAAATTCGGTACTCGCTCTTCTTCAGCGCGACGCAAGTCGGTGGGGCATTTGGGGGCGTGAGTTATATTCTCATATTCGAACTTCAAGCGGAGCTGACATTCGTAGTTTCTCGCCTACGCTTTGGCAAAGATGGGTGGAACTGCTGGCTACAGTTCCTGGAGATGGTAAGTCAGAACTAAAACTCTAGCTGGGGTTGAAGACTAACATTTAACGTCGTAGGATTTTCATCTTGGAAGGCATCCTAACCCTCATTCTCGGAGTCCTCGCATTCTTCCTTGTTGTTCCACTCCCAGAGGATGCGAAGTTTCTTGATCCAGACGAGAAGGCATACTTGTTAAACCGCCTGAAAGAAGATGAGAGTCAAGTGGGTGCGGATGCCGACACCACCCCTCTGACCTTTCGGGAAGTCATGAAAATAGCATCCCACTGGAAAGTGGTTCTCTCGTACATCACTTAGTTCCCCTTCTAGCAAAGACCGCTCACTTACTTTCTCCAGATTGATCATCTACTTTGCAGCCGACGTAAATGCAGCCTCAATCAACTCATTCCAACCTACCATCCTCAAAGCAATAGGCTATACCTCTTCACAAGCCCAAGTCTACACCATTCCAGTCTACATGGTTGCCATGGTATGCAATATCGCATTGGCTTTTATCTCCGATCGTCTCAAAATCCGCTCTCCCTTCCTTCTCTTCGGCGCAGTGATCGGTCTTCTGGGCTGGCTGCTCGAACTCCTCGCCATCCCACACATCAGTCCCAAGACCGGTCTCGGGGCACCGGGGATGAGATATGCGGGCATGTTCTGCATCGCCATTGGCGCATTTGTTCAGATTCCCATCTTGGTTGTGTGGTTGGGTAACAATTTGAGGGGGCGCAAGGCGAGGGTAGTGGGACTGGCTGTTATTATTGGGGGTGGGCAGAGTGGTAATTTTGTGGCGGCGAACGTCTTCATTACGGGACAGGAAAATAGAGGCTTCAAGGCTGGCTTTGCGACTGGGCTTGGCGTTACTTGCTTAGGGATCTTTGCCGCTTTGGCGTTGGCCGTCGGGCTGTGGTGTGAGAATAAAGGATTGGATAGAAAGCGGAGAGAGGAAGAGAGAATTGGTGAGCCGATGGACGCACAGTTGGTTCCTTTTAGGAATACGCTGTGATGGCGGCTACTTCCGAAGCGTCTATATAAGACTGGATGTATCACAACCTGAAGCACTCGACGATCGTATAAGTGACAGAGCCACGCCCAGATAACAAAATTCCACTGCGCTTTTTGTATATCACAATTGGCCCGGGACTTTAAAAGCTGAAGAATCCCAATTTCGTTGCGAGCAGGGGTCTTTCAGCTTATCGTTACACACAAGTTGACCTCGGGAGTTTTCTGTTTTGGGTCGCCGACATCCCTGCTCCCACTTTCAGCGCTCGGCAAGGCAGATCATCGGAAGAATATTTGATGTCGGGCTTGTCCCCTTCGTCAGCCATGGGACTTCCCGGAGCGTTGAACGGAACTTGCCCCGCGAGCGCCTCTGAATCACATGAAATGCGCACCTTCGGAATCACTGGCCACACTCGTTTCAAGTGATCATGGAAACCACGCAAGATCGATCACCACGTTACACAATAAACCGCAATGAAGATGGTTCTCTCAAATGGGAGCCACCAGAAGGATCAGTCGAGCTCGAAAGGGCCCTGGATTTTCATTTCCCGCACGTCAAGGGATCGAAGTTCAAACTTCTAGCTGCGAGAGCAAAGCATATACAAAAAGCTGCTGTGACATCTCGTGATTCAAGAAAAGAATCGATCAACCAGCCTAGGTCCAACGGTACCAGACTGCCAGATGCCATTTTCCCTTTCGTCAAAACGCTCAATGGACAAACGATGAAGGAAGTGGGTGGGCCAACCCGAAGACGGCCATTCAAGAAGGGCGAGAAGACTGAAATTTCGCGGAATCGGGGAATGGTCTGCGATACTCATCGACGCAATAAATTAAAGGTATGGGCAACCCCCACTTGGAAGACAGAAGACAGAATACTGAAGCTGACCTGGACAGTGTGATCCTCAAAAATGCCCAAGAAATAAATTATACCAGATCCTTGCTCAGCAGGCGCCTAAAGGTGTGTTGACCAAGTCACACCCTGACTGGGATCTCATGGCGTTTGTACTTGCTGGGGCCATTCACCCTTCCGTTTCGCTGGGTGATGTTTTGCTTGAATGTTTACCTTCTGCTAGTGAAAAGGGGGTTAGCGAAACTACAGATGCTGAAAGTAATGGTAAAGAGCAAAAGGAGGGTGATGGGGATGATGACCGAGACGGTGATGGCGAGGGAGGAGGTTCAAATCGCCGAGGCGACAGCTCATATGAGTATGGAGACTGGTGGAAGACTTTTGATGAAGATCCAGATGGGGGACTCGGACCTTTTAATGGTGGCTCTCACAGTAGTGGAGGTTATCCAAAGCCTGGCGGAGGATATTACTCTCTGAAAGAACGGCACAGAAGAGAGCCGCTTTTCGTTGAACGTCTGAGAGCCGGGTGATGTTTGAAATTGCCCAATACATTTTCAATTTTCACATTTCCTGCTGCCAATCATTAATCGGACCTCTGGAGCGCTGGATTTTTTTATAGGGGCCCTTCGGGCTGGGCGAACGATAATTGGGAAGGAGCGGTGTGCACAGAACTGTACCCCACTTATCCAGCTTGGCTTTGGGGGCGAAATTATTTCAACGTTGTTATTTCTCTGTGGTCATTGTTTTCAATGTTTGATAGGTGAAATGATTCTTGCACGAACTACGTTTCTCAAATTTCAAGGGTCGCAAAACTCGGCGGCTGGGAAGCTGCGGCAGAAGCCCAATATGCATATGCACCCAACGTCGTTCCTGACCCCTAATGAGGTTAAGCGGCAGCTGCACGAGCTGCGAACTCCTTCACACAACTTCATCCTATTGGCCCAGTTGGCCTAATTTGGACAACACATCACCGCATTCATGCGAAATTCGGTCCTTAGTCGCGGGGTTCGAAACGTGACTCAGATAATTTTAATCTTCACTTGTCGCAACATCCTCTTCCTCTTCTTCTTCTTCTTTCCATGTTCTCTCGTCCGAAAAGTGTTTTTTGAAGCAGCGTTGGCGTTTTGGGAGTTCTTGAGTCGGTAAGTACTGAATCGCACGCCGAGATTTTATGCAGCGATCAGAGCTCAATATTTTCAGCAGGGAAAAATCAGAAAATCAGAAAAAAAAGAGAGGCCACGCACAGGGCGCCAACGATCAATATGGATTCGGAAACAGAAACACTGACGTTCATGCCAAATGGCGATTTAACGCTGCGACTCGTACGTCGGGTAGGAGATCAATCGCAATCGTTGATCAAAAATCCTGTGAACGAGAGCGAGGATGCACCGGCAGACGAAGCTGGCGAGGAGGAAGAGGCTGCCGATGAAAGCGCATTGTTTTATGCGCCTGATCCGCCCGAGACTGAGCATACTGTCAGTGTGTTCTATCCACCAGTGCGGGGAAGGCGCGACTCGAACGCAAGTTCGGTTCGAGATCGCTCCGCAAGCCCGCCGCCGGGATTTTGGGCAAGATTGAAGAAAGATCCGGTAGTGATCATCCCAGAAAATCAGGATGTTGCATGCGTGGTGTCTTCCGGGCATATGATGCTCGCATCTGCATATTTTCAGAAGAGATTCAGCGGGGAATACTACGATGCGGTCACTTTGAGGAATACGGGCCATGTCACGATCTCCCTCGATAATGATCCCGACACCCTAGCTATTCTGCTGAATATCATTCATGGACGCACGAGACAGGTCCCACGTCAAGTCAACCTGGATTTGCTGAGCAAGCTTGCCGTGCTGGTCAATTATTACGGCATGCTGGAGTCGGTCGAGCTCTTCTCGGATACATGGATTGAGAATCTCAAGAGAGATGGAATGCCAAAAGAGTACAATGAGCAGGTTCTTCCGTGGCTTTTCATCTTCTGGGTGTTCGAGAAGAGGAGGGACTTCAGAGATATGGCTCGGTTGGTGCAGCGAGAATGTGATGAAACATTGGATGAGCTGGTCGGGATTATTCCACTTCCGCCTACTATGATCAGTAAGTTCCCTTATTTCTAGTGATCTCGAAGTCTGCTAATGATCAGATGCGATGAAAAATGGCCGACAAATGGCCATCGACAGCGCCATTACTGCGATTGACCAACTGATCACCAAGTACATGGACGGCAAAATCAACTGCAAGCACGTTCTCGACGACGACCAACGATATGCATGTGATGCAATGGTGCTGGGATCTTTGATGAAAGGGGCTCGTTCTATTGGTATCTGGCCAAAGCCCGCGGCTCCGTTCAGTGGCAAACGGCTCGGAAAACTCCTGGGCGAGATACGCAGTATCAAGATCTTGGACATCTACAACAAGCAAGGAATGCCATCCGACACTCGTTCTCCGTCCTGGAACTGTCACGGTCTTGAGGACTCGATCAAAGCTACGATGAAGATTATTGAAGAGGGGCTAGATGACTTGGAGCTTGATGATTACAAGAAGAATAGGTGAGGTCCTCCAAATCTCAGATCTACGCTCGCTGCTAATTACTTTCCAGTGAGCAACTTTGGGATGAATTCCCCACTAGTCCCCCAACACCTGCCTTTGTAGAAGCAGAAGAAATCCCTGTGGATGTGGCCCAAGGCGTCGAAGAAAAGCCTGTAGAATCACCCAAGCTTCCTGAGCCCACATATTTTGTCCCGGAAGAGGCAATCGAAGATGTGTTGGATGAATTCGGTTCTCATGACGAAATTGAGAGGCGATTCTCCGACGAAATATTCAAGGACAGCTACCCAGAGGAGGTCCGATTTGGGCCTCCGCAGAGAAAAGCTGCCGTCGAGCATGCAAAAGAAACTTACCCACAACGGAGTTCTTATGTGATTCCAAGAAAGGATGTGAGCTCGAAGTCGTTCGAAAAAGAGCCGGAGACCGAGGAAGGAAAGGGGCGACACACGGTGGAGCAGGCGCAATTTCGCCAGAACAATACAAAGCCCGAGTCCCCTAAGCCTCGCCCTGTTGTGGAGGAGGTCAAGAGCAGCTATAAAGTTGAACAGTCACCGGGCCGCAGCGATCTTATGCCTGGATCTCCGAAGCCGCGTCCTGTGGTGGAAGAAATGAAGAACAGCTACACTGTTGAGCAATCACCGAGCCGCAGGGACATCAAACCCGACTCTCCGAGGTCTCGCCCTGTAGTCGAAGAGACCAAGAGAAGCAACACAGTTGGACAAGTACCAAATCGCACTAACACCAAGCCCGAGCCTCCTAAGCCCCGCCAGTTTCCTGAGGGGAATATGAGCAGCCACTCGATTGATCGGCCCTATCGCGACGACTCCAATCCTGTCTCTCCGAAATCGTCGCGTCCTATGATTGAAGAAGTTCAGCCACCTCCTTATGAGCGGGAAGTAGCAACAAAATATGCTCGAGGGCGTTCAATACTCTCTGAGGTCACAGGCAGTTTTCAGGCTGGGCCAGTGCCGTCACCACGTCGAATAGAGCCAACGACCGAATTTTCTGGGAGGCTTTCCGATCTCGAAAGCATCAAAGGAGGTTATACTTCTGACCAGAGCCAGAAATCGCTCTCTCGAAGAGAAATTCATGAGGAACGGACGAGAGGAAGCCCTAGAATCGATGAGGTGAGGGGTAGTCACGAGGTTAAGAAACCTCAGAGCACATCACATCACCACGATACGACGGCAGAATCTTCACGGGTGCGTTCCCCGACCGTGGAGGTGAAAGAAAACCTGTCAGCTGTGCAGGCACCGACCCCACCATATCGAAGAGAAGCCAAGGTTGAGACCCCTCGAAGTCCGGTCGTTGAGGACGTGAAAGAGTTCTACCCCTTCGAGCAAGACATACGCGAGCAACCCATTGAGGGAGTGAAAGTGACTGAGAATTGGAGAGACAGTTCTATTTTAGACGTCCAGAAAAGCCCGATCCAGGAGGTGAAATTGTCGCCTAAAGAAGAGGCTCGGGTCACTGAGAGCAGCATTTCTAACGAAGATAACGATTTGTTTATTCCGCCAACAACTTTCAAGGTCAGGAAATCGAAGAAGAGGTTCGCGACACGGTTTTAAGAGTCTGTTATATGATGATATGATGACGATATATGACGGATGATTGATGATGATGGGTAATGACGATGTACTATTGAGCGTGTTTTTGTTTCAGCGATTTTGCATTTCCAAGCGTTCTATTTGGCCTACGAATCTCCTTTTGCTCTCTGTCGATAGCGTAATTCCAGTTGTATTTCCATATTTCATGCAATCAATCCATCCAACGGCTCTAAGCCAGACCCCATCCTCTGAATTTGCTTGGTGTAAAATCTGGTGTTCGCACCAGCCCCCACTACCTTCAACGGGAAATGCTTAATGAAGAAAGGTACCTTCACTGGCCTCAAAATAACATGCGCCTTCTCCACAGTCACATCAGTCGTATTCAGAATGATTTCCTTCGGCAGTCTCGGTTTCACAGCCGCTGGTCTCCCAATACCCACCAAATCACAGGCTCCTGAAACAAGCGCTGCCTCCATTCCAGTACGCGTTCTGAATCCGCCCGTAACCATAAGAACCAGCTTCGGAAACTCCTTTCTAACAGCTTGCGCGAATTCTAGGAAAAAGGCTTCCCTTTGTAACGTGCTTTTCTTGGTAATAACAGGAGCAGGTGACGCCAAAGTCATGAAACTCGGATCCTCATAACTCCCGCCCGAAATCTCAATGAAATCAATTCCACATTCGGCAATCAGACGAATCTGCTCCAGTACATCGACTAGCGAGGCCGAAGACGAGGCATCGACACTGTTCATTTTTATCCCGATGCAGAATTCTTTGCTGGTTGCGGCTCCGATGGCGCGGATTATGCGGAGGATGATCTCTGCTCTTTTGGAGGGGGTGCCGCCGAAGGCGTCGGTGCGGAGGTTTGATTTGGGGGAGAGGAATTGTGCGAGTAGGTAGCCGTGGCTGTTTGGAATGTCAAATTTTCTCTTGAGGTATAGGATCGGAGGACATCTTACGCTGCGTGTAGCTCAACGCCTTTGAACCCCGCGTCGAAGGATTGTTTCGCTGCTTCGACGAATTGGTCCACGAGACCGCCTTCACCGCAAATTTCCTGCACTGTCATTTCTCGTGGAGTGCCGAATAGCAATGCGGAAGCCGTTTTTGCTAGTAAACTAGGACCGAAATTTAGTTTAACAGCAGATGGGGCGATGGCCTTGGAGAAAATGCTGCGATTGCCGACGCCGGCTGGAGATTGACGGCCCGGGTGGTTGAGTTGGACTATTGTTGGAGTTCCGGAGCGCTGGCAGGTAGATGCCCATGTTTTCCATTCTTCTTGTGTGATTGTGGAAATGATCTTTGAGGTGTGTGGCATTATTGCTACGTCTTTGGGTTGCCCCAAATAGGTTTCGGAAACTTGTACGTTTCCTGTGGTGCCTTGATTAGAATTGCGACCATTGGGATTAAGGGATTTAGGGATATAGAATATTGTTTCCATACCTGTTAATAGCATACCCCAGCCTCCATCGGCCCATTGTCCGTACACGTTTGAGAACTTTCCATTTGGTGTGTGGTTAGCCGCTGCTGGTGCCATGTTTTCAGCCATCGCTGCCTAGAAATTATCAATGAGATTCCACATTTCTTTTAGAAGGAAACTAAAGAATTCTGAGGGTGTGAAATTCGTACCTTACACAGTCTGTTGGGGAGATGAAGCCCGCATGGGAGTACAAGCTCTTCAGAAAGTAACATTGTCATTTATGAGAGGAAGTTGTTTATACAGTGATGAATAGATTTCGAGATATAATGAGGAGAAAGGTTTTAGGAAAACAAGGTTCAAGTACCTAAAGTACCTTGAAAAGGTACTCAGTCTGTGATCGTGATGGCGTGGTGATTTCGGCGGGTGGCGTGTTGCTTTGGGTATCTTACCACCGTCACGATACTAGAACTTTCGATTCGGTTGAATTGAAGGCACCGATGGCAATGAAATGAAACGTAGCATAGTTTATAATAGATGGAATACCATGTACAAATTTGAGAGCGTGCCATCGTGAACAACTGAAAGTGAGGCTGTGATTGACGGCGGTCTAGATTGACCGAATCCGAGTGGGACAAATTTTTATGATGGTGGCAATCAATATTTTGAAACTTTCGAAAGACACCCCCAAGATTCTAAGCTAATTTAGACTGGACATTCGATTGAAAACAGTTGATTCCCTGGAGTCAGCAGGACGGCGGCGGCGCGCCTGCTTGAAGCTGAACGGATCACATTACCCCGTAGAATAATTCTGTTGCTGTACTTCGTCCCCGGCGAGATTCTTCCGGCTGTGAAAGCAGCAAAATAAAACCCTTGTCCGTGGCGTTTCTTGGCGGAAGAATTTCGCCTGGGACGAAGTACCTCCACAGTCGCACCTGTAAACGCCCTACGTAATCAGTGTCGGAGTCGCTACATTTACTGAGTTGCATGCTGTAATTTCAGGGGTTTCTTAAGCAATTCGGCCTTCCCAGTATCCGGCATCTGAGGCGTTTACAGGGCGTTGTATCGCTAAATACCCTGATTTGGAACTTGCTTTTTGCCACGATCTCCTTTTAGTCTTTCATCCTGTAGATAATCTTTAGACCTTCTAGAGGTGGAGCCTTTCTCGCTGAGTTATTAATACGAAATTGAAATCTGAGATGTGGTTGAAAAAAGACCAGAAGTCATAATGAATGGTACCTTTAGTATTTTCTCGCATTGACTTGACCAATTCGTTGCATCCCACCTCTAGAACGTTCTCGTCATTTTCCCGCTCAAGATACAGCAATGAAGAGTTAGCCATTCGAATGGCGGTCTGCAGGGACGGTACATCCCGAGTTCGTTGGAGGGTGAAGAGGTGTTGAGACACTGGTGCGTCTGAATTGCAGACGAAGCCATGAACTTTATTTTCGCTTGCCCTATCAGAAGTGCCAAATTCCGCATCGCAGGAACATCTAAACTTACTTCAATCCTCACTTTTTCTTCCTCTAACTCACCCTCACCTGCCAAGTCTTGGTGGGTCTGCACTAGATAGGAGTTAATTTTGGGTTTGACTCTAGCTGACTCGCTGCGAATGTTAATTATTTCGTAATTTTGGTAAGTTAGACTGACAGCGTCCGGCGTGCTAAATTCTTAGGTTTTAGTGTTCAACTACTGTACTTGCTTAATTGACAAAAACTATTCATGATGGAGGCTCTCACTCATCACAGATAACAATCTGGCGGAGACAAATAGATACAAGATCTGCCTAACGGCTAATCAGACTATTTTTCTATGTAGATATTTGACCCCAGACCCGCTAAGTTTACCCCACATCCGAAGTCGATTGCCGCCAAAATAGTCCGGATCGACTTTAGGTCTCCAGCTCCACATCAGTGCACCAACAGGGTCTCAAGTCCTCACGAGTCGTGGGATCATAAATCTGGAAACATGCTAGATGCAGATCTCAATCAAACACTTATGCTATGAAGTGGTGGATCGGCCGTCCGAAGGAGGCTCACTAGAACTTGGTGTAGTAAGGCCTGTCTGGGCCCATATTCAGCGGCAAGGCCAGGCTCAGCCTTATGCAGCTCCTTGAAAGTCCTAGCTGAAACTCCTATTAAGTTTACCCACAACCGGAACAGTCGTCAATACAGAAACTTAAGTGAGTCGAAGTGTCGAGTGTGGGTTTTAAGAACCAGTAAATACCCTGTCTTGGTTGTGAAGCCCTTATATATAGCCTGCCCATAAGTGAAATCAACAGCTGGTCGTTATCGAGCCTCACTTACATTTGAGACATTCTACCCTTTATATACTTCATTATTGGCATTTTCACAATGACCATTCAAGTGGAAATTCTGGGTGCTCAAGAAACCATTCATCCTTTACCATGGGTAATAGCATGCGTTGTAATCAGTGCTATTGCCGTTCAAGTGATCGCACTTTGGAAAGCGATCAGATCTCCACTTTCCAAAATCCCTGGACCGTGGTACGCCCCATTGACAACTGCTCATTTGCAATACGCTTTTGCTACGGGAGAGATCTGGAAGACAGCCGAGAAAAGCCACCGAGATTATGGCGATGTCGTTCGAATTGGTCCACGTCAGGTGTGGATTGCCGATAAATTTGCAATGAAGCAAATCTTGCAGACTGTCGATTTACCGAAGGTTGCAATGTACGCAGAAATCTCACGGGATCGTTTCAGCCCTGGTTTATTCGGTGAAATGTGAGCATCTTACCACTTGAACGTTTACTGCAAGATTACTGACTGGGAACCAAGTCGACCAAATCCTCATAAGAAATTGAAGCGTTTCCTTGGGCCTGCATTCACAACTTCTTATGTGGACAAGCTCATTCCCTTGTTCGGCATATCTATTGGGGATCTGATTACAAAGTATGACCGGCTGCTTACCGATGGAAATATGCCGAATTCCAAGGCTAGTGTAGAGACTGATCTCATGGAGGATCTCCACAATGTGGCGCTAGATATGTATGTGATCTGAGAAGCTGAGGGAAGGGCTATTGCTAACATTGCTAAGCATGGGAGAATGCTCCTTCGGCCATGGATTTGGACAAACCAATCCTGAAAGCAAACTGAAAATTGACGAAGGTGTTGATGCGCGGATATGGAAGTCAATCCCCCATGCAATATTTAATGGCATGACCAAAAGATACCGGGTATGCCTCGAGGAACAAAACTCATCATCTTTTCAAAGCTGATCTCCAATATAGAACGTTTATGTGAAGAGGTGGTTCCGAAAATGTGGAATTGACTTGAAGTTTGACTGGCCCTCACAGATGATCAAGGTAAATGCAAATTGCATTCTCGTCGGTGTAAATGCTAACCATGATTAGGCTATTGATGTCATTGTCCAGAAACGAAAGACATCTGAGGATTCTACCCGGACAGACCTCTTGCAACATCTCGTTGAAGAAGGCGAGCGACCGGATAACGGTGTCAGAATGACAACAAGAGACATCGTTGACCAAATGTCTGAAGTCCTCCTTGCGGGTTCCGAAACGACATCGGGCACGATTGCTTGCTTGTTCTTGGAACTTGTCCGTAACCCTGACGTGAAGGAAAAGCTACTTGCCACTTTACCAGTCCTCCGACCGGAATATCCTACGATAGATAGCGTCGCCATTCGCACAGAACCGGATTTCACATATTTGAATGCGTGCATCAAAGAAGCCTTGCGACTTCACCCTATCGCATCTGAGATGGGACGTAGGACAGGCCAAGACTGGGTCAAGCTCGCAGGCTATGATCTGCCTCCCCATACAGTCGTATCAGCTTCTTATCGCCATCTCCATCGAAACCCGGCGTTCTGGCCTGAGCCCATGCGATTCTGGCCAGAGAGATGGTTGGAAGGAGAGCAGAGAGGTGATGCTCCAGAACCTGAGTAAGTGCCCTAAGGTTGCAGGCTGTTGGAGCACGTCTTCTGACTGACTATCTTCTAGTATGGATGCATATTATCCATTTTCTGGGGGCAAACACTCTTGCATTGGAATCAAGTAAGTCAACTCTATAAACCTGATACCACTTCCTGAGTGCTGACGATAATATAACAACAGCTTTGCGTGGGCTGAAATGAGAATGGTTGCAGCCAACATGTGGTCCAGGTTTGACTTCACCGAGGTGGCTGGACAAGAGATTGATTATCGCCAATACATTACTATGCAGTTCAAGACAGGATCCTGGAAGGTCCTCGTCAAACCCAGATACTGAATTTCAATGTCGATTTTATGGAAGTAAATTTCATAGGATTAAATTTGATAGAACTAGAATTATAGAAATAGAAGCCCCAAAATAAAAGTCTAGTGCTATATCTGAAACGAATGTTAAGTAGGCCAAACCCTTCGAAGACTCGATTACAGTAAAGCTGTACTGTACACAGATGTAATATCGCAAATAATGTCTGAAGAATGGGTCTAAGTCGACCGTCTCAGTCGATCGATTGTGGTCTATCATGTCATTTAGCAGAAAGTCATTTCGAATGGTCGCAAATCAATCTTTCGTCTGACTACTACAAAGCTTGGTAGGAGCACCAAATACTCCCTTACTGTTCAAACTTGAAGCTTGAATTTTTTTTCATGATGTTCATTGTTAAGGTCGAACGGTTTGGGCAATTACCAATGTTTGCTAGATTTGGAATATTGACAACTCGTGAAAAGGGCCCCTTGCATCAAGAATATGAGGATTTTGGAAATACGATCTCGATCGCCTATTCAAACGGGGCTACGTCAGCGGCTCATCTAGATCCCCATGGATGTAGCCTTAGATTGGCCCACCGCGATTAATGATACCCTGATGATCCTGAAAGTTTTCCCCTGACTACTAGAGTGGTGCACGCTAGTCCGTGAGGTGCCTTCCATGCATCGTATTGCCAGGAATTATTTGACTGTGCAGAATGAGAAGGCCAAAATAACGGCAATTTAAACTTCGAGTTCAGAATGCCGAGTCAAGTGTGAGTTCAGGATCGAGTCAGTTTAACTTTATTAAAAGTTAACTATAAACTGCCAACGATTCCCGGAACCCGGCCAACCTTTTCTAGTATGCGGAATCCGTGCCCCTGGCGACGCACCAAGGTTTGACCAGCAAACTCAAACAAGATTGCACATTTTATCAAGTGGTAAATTCATAGCGGTACAACTCACTGACAATGCCCTTGCTACAAGCCAAGACATCTTCTGTCGCTACATTTTAACACATGTCCCCTATTGATTACGTCTCAACTTGAAGAATTGATTTCGTAAAATTCACCAGCAAGAACACAAATACTTCCAACGTCAATATCGCACAGTATGAATCAACAGAAAGGATGCAATTCGGCATCCGTCGACGTCAAGTCACTTTCAGCCCCTCTTGAGTTCGAATTCTCTAAGAGATCTTCCCCAAATCGATTTTTGAAGGGTGCAATGTCAGAAAGATTATCATCATACGCACCGAGTGGGGATAGTAACGAAAAAGGGGTCCCTTCTCCAGAGCTTGCCAATCTATATAGAATATGGGGAAAGGGCAACATCGGTCTCATCTTAACCGGAAATATCATGGTTGATGTGGAGCACATGGAGGCTGCCGGAAATGCCGCCATACCGTTAAATTCCCCATTTCATGGACAGCGTTTCGACGCATTCAGAAACTTTGCAGACTCTGGGAAACAGAATGGTGGTCTTATGATTGGGCAAATCAACCATCCAGGCCGTCAGTGTCAAGCCACAATGCAGAAAGATCCAGTGTCGGCTAGTGATATACAGTTGGAGGTCAGATTTACTCTTTTGCACATGAAGACATACTAATCTGATTCTTGTAGACTGCTGTAATGGGTATGCGCTTTGCAAGACCCCATCCTGCATCACTTGGAGAGATTGACCACATTACACGAGCATTTGTACACGCTGCAGTATATCTTGAAAAAGCTGGATTTGACGGTATTGAAATTCATGCTGCCCATGGTTATCTCATTGCGCAGTTTCTATCACCAAGCACAAACAAGAGGCAAGACGAATATGGGGTAAATTTACGAGGACGCTCTAAATTGCTCCTTGACATTGTATCCGGAATTCGGAAAACGGTTTCGTCGACGTTCATCGTTGGTGTCAAACTCAACAGTGTTGAGTTCCAAACTGGTGGGATTCGAACAGAAGAGATAGTTGACCTCTGTCTGTCCTTGGAGGCTGCTCAAGTGGACTTCGTTGAGCTTTCGGGAGGCACCTATGAGGCGATGGGATTCACGCACCGGAACGAGTCCACCAGAAAACGAGAGGCGTATTTTCTAGAATTCGCTAAAACAATTGTCCCGGCTCTACACAAGACGAAGATCTATCTCACTGGAGGGTTTAGGACTGCTGGCGCAATAGTATCGGCACTTGGAACAGTGAATGGTATAGGTTTGGGACGTCCACTTTGTCAGAAGCCCAGCCTTTGCGATGAGATTCTGTCCAATGCAGTCACCGGAGCTCCCAAACTTCTGATTGATGAAAACAATACTAGCCTGACCAATGCAGCAGCCGTCTTGCAAATGAGAAAATTGGGCAACGGCGAGCAAAACTTCGACTTAACTAGGGAAAGCGATGTCAAGGCCGTCCTCGAGGAGCTGTCATCGACGCAGAAGTCCTCGGCCCAAAAAAGATCAGACAAAGGCCTGACAGCAAATTTGTAAATCAACAGGAATGTAATAGACTTTTCTGCGGACAGTGTGACTGCAGGTTTGCACTCGCAATTCCTAGCGCAATCTTCTCAACAAGACTGTTTCGTCCCCCAACTCCATCCCTCAAACTACATCCTCGAACTCCTTTTGCTGCCCAGGAACTGAATAATCAATCGGCTTCCCTTAATTCAAGATGAGCAATAAGTGATTCTCTCATGTTCTTTTGATGCCACTTGATTGCAAATTCTGTAGTCATTAGCAACATCCAACATATCTTTCTGTACAATTTTTCTTTCCCAGGCAGTCTATCGTGAACTTGATTTTAATGATTTTTCTCGGCGAAATTAACCTCAAGTCCTTTCTGAAGGTAGTCACCATTGATGATAAACATTTGAATCTGCAGAAGTCATGCTTAATGAACAACCCATGTAACATCTGCCAAGGATATAATTGGGCTTACTGACTGTTCAGAAGTGAAAATCGGAATGCCAGAGATAAACTTTGGCGGGGTAAGAAATTAGTGTCACGTGTTTGGCGGGGTAAATTTGAAAAAGGTCGGGCTGAAAAGCCGACCAGGGAATCCCGATAGAGTGGAAGCTGAAGCCAAGAGGGTGATCTAGGCTCGCTGATGAGCCGACTATTTTCTGCTTCGTTTTCCCGGGCACTCCGCGGCGTGTAGCTCGAACGCGTGTCCGATTGAGAATTAGAGGAAACTTGATAAGAGCTATCAAGGATGTGGAAAAGCGTGACGGATATTTTTTTTACCGGGGACATCACGGTCATGTTCTCGCCCTGCCTTTGATCCTGCTGATTGTGGTTGATATGCTACAGTAAGGCCTATGAAAACCCGAGCGATGTTCCCTGAGCTGCATTCTCTTTTCGTACTTCTCAATACTGGCATGAACATTCATGAAAATGTTTAGGGACCTCGGGACGTAGGAAGAAAAGGAGGCTTGGGAACCATTTCCATTTGGGGCCTAGTACGGGGCTAGGCGAATAACCATTGCGTGTCCCGACAAGCTTCGACAAGCTTCCGCAGAAAGAGTTTTACTGTAGCACCGTTAGCCGTCACCCTCGTTCGTTTTCCTCTGCTGTCCTCTGCTGTCCTCCCTGAGAAGCATTTTCCATCGCTCAAAATAGGGCCGGGCTGGAACACGACGTTAGGGAAGTTACGGCGGTGCTTACAATGCTGACCTCAAAAGCACGGCCCGGTGTGGCGTCTAATCTGTTGGCTGTCAATACTATGGCCGCCGCCTCCTGTCCCGTCCATGCTCGTGCTTTATTGGCTGCTGCCTGCTTATCACCCTTGAGTTGCAATCGGGAATCCGCATCTCAGCTCGCCTCGTGTTGCATGGCGTCAGATCGGATCATACTGTTGTATTTTAAACATGCTGCGCAAAAACAATCACGATCGCATCTCTTCCTTTTCAATGTTTGTCCTCCACCTCTATTTTCTGCCGATGGCGTTGTCATTTCCATGAATATTCTACTTTGTCATTAATTTGAAGATGCTGTCTCGTTCCTTCCCGTCCCGCATTTTGTTCTCAGTCGTGTTCAGCTGCAGCCTCCTTTACCTGTTCTTTTCCTCGTATCCGACTCCAGCATCAACTTCGTCTTCTCAGCCTTTGATCCCGAAGGTGAAACCTCAGCCTTTTGGTGGCCCAGCTTCTGTCCATACCATTAGCCCAACTGCTACCCCGACTCCCTCATCTCCTGCCAAAGCGAGCAAGCCGAAGTCGAACAATCGCTGCGATGCCTTGAAGAAACCCGATGACATTCTCGTGGTGTTGAAGACTGGAGCCAACGAGGTTTTCGAGAAACTTCCCACCCAAATATTGACGATGCTTCAATGCGTGGAGGACTTGCTCATATTCTCCGATCTGGAACAGCAGCTCGGCGCATACCATATTCACGATGCCTTAGCCGATGTTAACGAGGCTGTGAAGGTAGGCAACCCCGATTTCGACTATTATCGAACCCTGCACGAATACAAAAAAATTGGCCAAGATATCAGCACGTTAAGGGAGACGACTGGACAGGCTGCTTGGAATTTGGACAAGTACAAATTTATGCCGATGCTGGAGAAAACATGGGAGAAGAAGCCGAACAAGAAGTGGTATGTCTTCATCGAGGCGGACACATATCTTGTCTGGACGAATCTGTTGCTTTGGTTGGAACGCCTCGATCCCACCGAATTGATATACCTCGGATCTCCTACCTTCATCAACAATCAAGAATTTGGACATGGAGGCAGCGGCGTCATACTTTCTGGTACAGCGATGGCCAAGGTTTTCGAGGGCGGGCCCGGAGTCGCGGCTCAATACAATCTACAAACAAAGGATGAATCAATTGGGGATTATATGCTCATGAAAGCTTTGAAAGACAAGGGTGTCAGTTTCCGCTCAGGCTGGCCTATGCTGCAGGCTGAGAAGCCATCGACAATTCCCTTCGGGCCCGGACCAGATAACGGGGTGAGACATTGGTGCCAGCCTATCGTCACAATGCATCACATTACCGCGGGTGAAGCCAGCGCTGTATGGCAGTACGAGCAAAAGAGGGAGGATCCAATGGTTCGTGTCTCCTGCCCTTATCATCGTGGTACAAGTTGCTAACTCTGCATCGTACAGAAACCCTTCCTCTTGGAAGAGATGTATCACCACCTCACTCGCCCGAATCTCGCTTCCGAGCGAGAAGACTGGTATAATTTATCCGACGACATCGAGTTCAGACCACCAGGTGTAGAAGGTGGACGCCAAAAACCAGCCGAGGACTTGACCGAACTGGAAAAGAAGGCATACTTATCGTTTGAGGACTGCCGCAATGCCTGCGACGAGCATGAACGATGCTACCAGTTTGTCTTCCACGACCGTACTTGTGGTTTCTCGTATTCCTATCGCTTGGGAGAAAGACGAGACAAAGAAGATGGGAAACGTTTCAAGTCTGGATGGAATTTGGCTAGGATTGCGAAGGATCAGCGGGAGCATTCCTGCACCGAACCGGGATGGCTGTGAGCTCTAGTCGGAGTCAGGACCTGATTCTTTCCATGACTGGGCCAGGATAGGAAGACATCAACCGCCGATTATGACTGGAGGGTCGACTTGATCTTGCCTCGAATCTAGGGTTGCTCATATACCCTTGGAGCAAAATTACTTCAGTGGGACTGCGAAGAGGGTCACAAAGCGGGAGGCAACGAGTCTTCGAGCAGTACACCCAAACCTCCCTCACAGTGGGCATCAAAAGCGGCACTAAATCTGAATGGGTCAGGATTGCATGTGCAGGGCGTTTCTAATGAAAAGCGGTGTGGATCTTTAGGAGCATTGGGATGGGTAATAGAAGGAAGGTATATAGAGGAGTTTTGGTGGTGTAACATTCTACATGACCATGGTAAACAGGCAATTTGGGCACGGCGTTGAGAGAGGAATAACATCATTGATGTAGGAATTCCATTCATTGACTTCTTGACGGCGTTACTTAATCGAGACTCCAAACTCTTAGAGCATGCCTTCAGCTTCTACTAGTGGTTCATTATTGGCTATTAACCGTTATTATCGGAAGTTTCCTTCTGCTTCGTCTTTGCTGCTTCAAATAAGCTATTCTCTTTCATCTGAAATCTTCAATGGGCACTGCCATACCCACCACCGGTCGTTGGCGCCGGAACTGGCGCAGGACTTGGTGTGGGAGCCGGCGGAGCCCCTCCAGATCCACCCCCGCCACCAGAGCCTCCATACCCCGCAGCAGCGCCTGCGGCCGCCCCGGCTCCAAAAGTGGGACCATTGGCACAAGTACACTCATAAGCCATGTTCTGACACACATAACACCGACATCTATGCCTCAGTCTCCACCAGAAACCACATGCCGCCAGGAATAAGAGGAAGAAAATGATGAAGAGAATGAGGAATAGGATGAAGAGGATCAGGTAGTCGCGTTGTCGTGTCCTGGTGCAGTGTGGTGGGGGTGAAGTCTCGAGGATTGGGCTGGTGGTGCATGGTACTGTTGAGGTGACTGTGACGTTGACTGGGGTTGCAGAGCAGGATGCTGTTATTGATGCGGGCGGAGAGGAGCAAGGTGTGCAGGAAGCGCTGGTGCTGATTGATGACCCGGTGGTGGAGCAGGAGGAGGGGTATATTGTCGTTATTGGGGAACAGCTTGTCGAGGACGGACATGTCGTGAGTGGAGGACAAGTAGTCGCTGTTGAGGGGCTGCAGCTTTGAGAAGCAGAAACTGTAATAGGAGTACAGGTCGACGAACAACTTCTGGACACGGTGACTGGAACGCAGCTCGACCCACTAGAGTAACCAGATGTTTGTGACGGACAAGTAGTTGGAAAGACTGTTGTCACAGAATTGCAGGAAGTCGCGGGTTGAGTCGATATTATTGTCGTTGGAATCAATGTAGTAGATATCAAATTTGGGCAACTGGACGAAGTGCAATCTCTGCTTATTGTCACTATCGCCGGTGTACACGATGATTGAGTTGGGACAGAGATTGACGCTGAGGAAGAGCAGGATCTACTCAGGGTTGATATGCTGGTGCTAATGATAGTCGTGGGCGGGAAGAAGATCGGTGGAAGTGTGGTCGTCTCGGTAAATCGGGCACATGACTTCGAGGGAGTATAAGGACAGAAACTGGGGCATTGCAACGATTTGGAAGTGCTTGCGGTTTTGTCGTGACATCCCAAGGTAGTCGTAAAATTGCCGTAGTTGAAGTTGGTAACGTAGGTCGTGCCTGCCTGGCACACAAACGAGGGCGGTAATGTGGTCGTTTGAATGCTGACTGAGCCGGGCACCGTTTTTGTAATAACCAAGGTCTGGTACTCCGTCACTGAAGTGATATATGAACTCCTGACGGTAATAGTTGTTGGTGGCTCGGGCTTGTATTGTGTTGCCGTGACTTGCGTGGTCACAAATGTGGTTCGATATACAGTGATTGTCGTGGGAGGGGGCTGCTCGTTACACTTCGAAGTTTGAAGGTATGTAATCGGCGGGACTGATGAACTTTTTGGGAAACTTTCCACTGATGAATAACTGATCGAACTTGGATAAGTCGAGACGGTAGGCGGTGAGGACTTTTCAGTTATGGTGGAAAGGGATGTTGAAGTTCGGGACGACGAGGCTGGAATAGTCAAGTCGTTTGAAGAGAAGCCAATAGTTGAGGGACTCCCAATACTCTCAGATGTGTCGCAAGAGGTGGTAGCCGTTGAGACAATCTTATATACAGTTGTTGTAGACGAGGGGATGCCAGGCTGGGAAGAGAGGTATGATGGACTTTCATTGGTCCACTGAATGGAGAGCTGAAAAAGCACACCAAGGCATATTACGAACGACCTTGTAATCATTTTTGAAGAAATTTCTTGCGTAAGATCACAACCTGCTTCTGAGTAGACAGGGCTAGGTCAAATCTTCAGCGAACAAAGAATAGAGGTTTCTGGGAACAAATGTCTTTGCCACCAACGGTTCCAGCGAACAAAGGAAGAACGCAATGACGAGAACAAAGCATAAGACGAGATGCGAGGTAATTGTAGGCCTCCTGGACTGTGAATAGCCATAGGGCTGACCAAAACCTCGATGGGCCCACACCGTCTTTCATCGAACAATATACATACATGAAGCTTGCACTAACACCACAATAGTCAGATTCGGCACTCTCCCTGCCCAAGCCTGGTAGATGGCACAATGATGACCGCGAATCCGGGTGGCATGTTCAGCTCAATCAGCCACGGTCTGCAAGCCACGCGAAGGCGCGAAGGTCTCAACTCTGAGCACGAGACGGTGAAGCTTTTGGCACTGACCATAGATAACGCCCGGTGAATATACTCAAATGCATGAACCGCGTAAGGTAACAGCACCATACCTTTCTAGGGCGAGTGGCTTGCTCATTCATAGCTGTTAAGCAGTTCATCTATCAGATCACACGGTGACACAGGACCCCGCATGACTTCCAAGGTTACTGCGAATCATGGTGGGGTTATTTCGCATCGCTTTGAAACTTCATTAATAAAAATTACCTCGGGCTGAAAAGATGGCAGGATAAGGTTAGAAGAGGGCGGGAAGACAGTGCTGCCCAGCTCAGACCCGTTGGAACCTTCACCGACTTGGGCTCCCGTGGCCCGCGTGGATCGGTCAGTCTGGCGTGGAGTGCCCGATACGAGCACCTTTGCATACGTCAAAGACGTAGAATTACAGCAAAAGCTGTGCAGGAAGAAAAGGTAACTGTCTTGTTCTAGCTGCAAAATGTGATGCGGGCGCGCGGTTTACTGAGAATAGAGATCAAGGTCCTTTCCAAAAATTTCTCCAAGGCCCAGGTTAACTTCGTGTCACGTGCTTCTGCGCCGAAATCCGAGATGCGATTTCATTAAGGTAAAGGCCACATCCTTGAGAGTATTACTCAATTTCATATGTATACACTCATTGAAAACAACATCTGATCCTCAATAGCACAAAGGTCTGGTGATTAGTCACGTGGTTAGAGTCCTCTACATTTAGTTTCGTCTCAGAAGGTGCATGAAAAGCAGAAGAAACGCAGAAATATGGACATTGGAAAGTTGAAAGACTACTATTTCAGTCTCAGTAACTGCGATATACTATCTTTCAGTTGAATCTCAGTTCATTTTAGCGTGACTCAACGTCCAAATCTTGGAGGCAAGCTTGAGGGCTTCGAAGATATCGTTATCTTTCTCGATTAAAAATAAGCTCATCGCAGTGGAATTTTCTGTGGTCTCTTAAAATATTTCAAAATGACGTTTAGTATCATTTTCGACTTCATGGTGCAGAAACAAATAGACGGCTTTCCCCCTTTTCGCATTAGGTCCCGCAATTAGGTGTCCCGCGAAATATTGGAACCGAATTTAAACTGAGCCTCACACAATATATTTCAGAGCTAAAATAGATAAAAATACCTATTGGTGTGCAAGTCCGAGAAATCTACGAATCGAGACCTCCTCTAACTCAACTTTTCGAGCAAGTATTGCCCTCTTCACCTCCCAGCCTATCAGTAAGTCAACAGGAGATATCCTGGAAATACATATTTGCGATTTTTATTCAAGATGCCTCCAATCAGAGAAAGGGCAACACCAAAAGCTCTTCTCGGAGAACTTTATCAAAAAGATCCCGCGGAACCTCTCCCTCGGCCGAAATCTCTGTCCGACAGCCACGATTATGATAGGGCCCAGGCTCTGCTAGGGCTCCAATACGCCGATAGCACTCTGCGAAGTCCCATTGCCAAGCCTCCCCCAAGAGTTGAGCTTGCCTTCATCATATACAGAGACGCGTGCGCCGATTTTCTAGACTTTGATCGCTTCAATGAAGCGAGGTTTGAGGACCAAGCAAATGATTTGAAATGGCAACTTGGAGAGACTATACAAACTTTCGAACAAGACCTGGAACAGAAACCTGTCCTCATGCCCGCAAAGAATGAATGTGAGCAAAAAATACAAGAAAAGGTTCTGTGTTTAATACGATGGACGCTTAGCATTCGATATTCCGCTTGTGCAGTGCTTCCTAAAAAGTGGAAGAAATTGGACGAGACATTCTGGAAAGAGACGAAGCTTTTACTTCGAATGGAGGAATACAATGAGTTTCTTTCGGGTACTAGCAGAGAGGAGAGATGTCCGAGAACGCTGGAACTACTCGGTGCTTGCGACAGAACCGGCATCCACCTAGATGCTGTTCGATGGATCATGGATTCAAACCCTGGATCAGAGTGGGTGCCGCCGAATGGCAATCTCGGAAAGCTGGTGAAGTCGGGAAGACATATCGAGTTGAGGCAGATGCTTCGTGATGATTATCAGATGGGTGAGTGAGACCTCGAGGGGTGATCCGTCGCCACGAAAAGGAACGATGCTAATTGAGACCTTCTATTCACGTAGTATCTCGGGTCATTTCGCAGTCGGAAAAGGATATTTTGGAAGGCCTTAAAGACCATATCCGTGATTGCATCGACTTTTGGTTCATTCGAGGCAGCCTCGACAACTGCGCCAACTGGACACCAACCATACAACTAGAAAATAGGGTCGAGATACCTTGGGATCGAGCAAAGTATCTGGAAGATGAACAAGGCGACCAACGACGTCGACGCTATGATCTTAGTCCTCGGCCCAATTTCAAAAAGGTCACATACGAGCCGACTGGCTTGATGATTTTTGGCCCCAGGGTTGACCCAGGACGGCGCCCCACTTCTTGATGTTACCATAGAGAGTAGGAAATGGGTAAAATTCAGAGGCAATAAGAGTTCGTTCCAAGGGATTTGACAGAATTCGACACATAGCTTTTCTATTAAAAAGAGTGAGATCACAAGACGACCAAGTTTGATCCATACCTTAAAGCTTGTTATACGTATTATTAAAATCCGGGGACGTTCATCGGACCTCGAGACGTACCATTTTGAAAATTCGCCCTTGAAATATCAATAGTTCTCGATACGTATAACTCTCGGCTACTGCTCCGTCCTTGAGAATATGGATGACCTCAGCGTACTGAATGGTTAACAAACGCTATCTCCAAGTCGGGCCAGCCACTGGGGTGGAGTTACTTGAATCCAGGTTAGTCTCAGATGGCTTTTAAAGACAGTGCATAAGCCCTTGAATTACGGAATTTATTTAGAAGAAGACAAGGGGGTTGGCGTTCCCGTCGTGAAGAGATTACCCCGCGCTGACTAAGTTCCGCCAAAAAGAGCGGCGCTGATTCACGCACAAGTTTGTAGGGCCGCTTTTAGACATGACTTGGCATTTTAGGCCCAAAAAAACACACCTCATCCTCATGTCTTTTGTATATCAACATTTCCATCATGATTCTTTTGAAAATTCCTGATTATGTTACTCCAGGTATCAAGACCCGTTATCCCCCACGTATTGGGATCTCCTTGTGCCCTCTGGGCAGACTCTTCGGAGTCTGAACTTTGGTGGACCTGTACCCGTCAAGTCTCTAAGAAGCACGATATCAGCAACTAGGCTTGATAGGAGCTCATCCAAGAAGTCAAATCTGGGCCCCGAATCTCAAAAGCACGTTGACAAGTCCAGAAATTCGATTTTTAGCTACACAAACTTCATCCTCATTCGCACAGCCTCCTCTGCCCCCGAGCATATGGCGCTGCGTCCCAGATGAGTCTCAATTTCAACGACTTCAACTCAGATTCGAAATCGTCACTAGATCTCGTCTCCGCGGCTTCAGATTTCGATGCGCCTGCCACATAATTCAACACGCAAAACTACACGGCAGCGAAAGTCGAACTAGAGCCCCAAAGATGATATCCAATGCTAAAGCCAAACCCGTTACTCCAAGAATTAGAAAGTGTTTTTCGCACATATGCTTCGGATGAGATGCTCGATCGGTTCTCTTCGGAACAATATGACAGCACCATGCCATGACTGGGGGGGACACGAATTTCGCTCCCCCCTAAATACGGCGACGTATTCGCTTACCCTACCTCCGTACGGAGTAGCAACCTCACTTCTCGCTCGTTCCATTGTACATTAATCTCGGACCAGGGCCAGGCTTGACGCCAGTATCGAGAATTGATGCCAGTGCAATCTTGTGAGGTTCATTGCTTCGGACCTTGAGGGGTGTTGAAGAGCTTTAGCGCGAACGGCACCGCCAGTCTCTTCTTGGCCCCTGTCTAGCGCATAAGCAGTCTGCATGAGTGGATTCTCAAATCATCAAGACATAGCCTCAGATTCGTATCAATGATGTTCGTCAGTGGCACTGGAAAATCCATAAGTATATTGAATTTCCCATCCTTTTCAGATTTTCTACAAACATTCCCGCTCGTCGTCCCTCTCCACCAGCTGCAATACAGAAACAAGAATCATTCTTCTAGTACAAAATGTCACATCTCAAGGGAAGCATTCTGATCACCGGTGCAAATGGAGGACTCGGAACTGGTTTTGTCTCCAACTTTGTCAACTCACCCTATGCCTCAAGTTATCGTGGAATCTACACCGTCCGAAATCCAGCCACTGCCACGTCTCTCAAGAAAGTACTCGAAAAGGCGCCCAAATCTCATCAATATGAGACCATTTCCTTTGATCTCAGCAGTCTCGAAGGTGTCCGAGCAAAGGCCGCCGAGATCAATGCCAAAGTCGCGAGCGGGACCTGGGAGCCCATCCGAGCACTGATTCTCAACGGTGCATGGCAGGAAGCCACGATGGAAACACTTAAGCCTCTAACTTTTACCAAGGAAGGATTCGAAGGTCATTTCGCCATCAACTATCTTGCGAACTTTCTGTTCGTGCTTCTCGTGCTGCAGAGCATGGATAAAGAATATGGCCGGATTGTGCTGGTATCGAGTTGGAGTCATAATACTGACGATCCTCGGAACGATAGCATCAATATTTACAAGGGCGATGAGTACAAAACCCTGTGGCGCGACGCTGAAATCTTGTCGAAAGGTGTTGTATACACAGATGACGCCTACAAGGCTGGGATGAGACGATACGGAGCTAGCAAGCTCTTGCTAGTCATGTTCATGTATGTGGGCACTACTTTTTCCAGGAATATTCCGCTAACAACTATAGGTATGAGCTGCAGCGCAGACTCTCGGCGGATGATGACCTCTCCAAAATCTCTGTCTTAGCCCTCGACCCAGGCGCAATGGGAGGAACAAATCTCACGAAGCGCAGTCCTGCTTACATCCTCTTCCTCACTCAATGGGTACTTTACTACCTGCAGCCAATCATGGTATTGCTGAATCCGAACGGCGTAGCGCGAACACCGAAAAAGTCTGGACGTGATCTACTTCTTGCAAGCTTCGATGAGAAATATCTTGGGGAGTATCCAAAGGCGGTGTATCTGAATGGCAGTGAGAAGTCAATGGCTGGTAGAGAAGCGCTGAATGAGGAGAATCAGAAGAAGTTGTGGGTTGAAAGCTTGAAATTTGCTCAAGTTCAAGAGGGCGACACGATATTGAAGGGCTTGTAGATGATTGGAGCTTGCGACTGCAGCATATTCTGTTACTGTATGTGTACAACGGATATATGTATCCCTAATCTACCCTTTGTGTTGCCCAATTTTCAGGCTGTCGATAGGGATCAATACGATCCGCTATCCTAACGAAGAGTTTCTCGGCTTCGGCTTGCGCTCATGTTTTGCGGGATACACTTTTGCAGAGGAGTTTCATTGGACAAGGCAGGTGACACAAGTCCCCAGGGTTGATTTTGCACTTTTGCAACTCGAACCTGATAGGCTGATGAATCAGATTGTGCAGATGGTGGCGCATCTCGGCCTGCCCTTGCAAAATGCACCTTTGTCGAGCAAGTTGAATGGCTCGCTTCTTTGGCACCTGCAGACAGCCCCTCATCGCGCCGCAGCCTCGTTCTTGCCTTCGACTTCTCGACCTTTTGAATCCATTCCTTTCTTTACCCTTTCCAAGTCTTTCTCAATTGCCTATCTATTTCATTTCCCATTGCTTCACTACACAGCATCCACCACCCGCGATGGCGGAGAAAGGCAACCCTGGACCGGTACCTGCGCAGGTTCAGCCTTCAACCAAAATTGAGCAACCTTCCAGTTCATCGCGCTTGGCCAAGAACAACCAGAAATGGAACTCGCTCAAGGGAAAGATCCGCGAATTATATATGACCGAGGATAAAACCCTTGCAGTAACCATGGGCACCATGGAGAAGGAACATGGCTTCAAAGCTAGGTGAGATCGCCAGCCCAACTTCGAGAATGTGTACTAATCGCCCTCACAGTGAACGCAAATGGAAGTCTAAGCTCAAAGAATGGGGATTCGATAAACACATACCAGCAAAAGATATGCAGGTCCTTGTCGCAAAAGCGGAAAAACGAGCAAGAGATGAGGGAAAGGAGACGGTTTTTTTCCAAGGCGAAGCCGAAATTGCGCCCAAAAGATTCGAAAATTTCAAGAGAAGAAAGACTACTCACACGATGGAAGCGGTATCTCCCAGTGCTGGTATATTGAACTTGATTTATAAAGTGTAAAGACTGATGAGTGAAAGAAACACCCTCCAACATCACTTACCATACACCCGGAAGAGACCATGAAGAGCTTCTCTCGGAGCCGTCTGATCCAAAACATAGTGTTAAATCTACCAGGACAGCGACGCCAGAGAATTTCTTTTGTACTAGCTCCAAACTGCCACTCGAAGCCATCGCTGCTCCCGTCGAGAGTACCATCCTCACGGATTTCTTCTCAACACCGGAGCATTCCCTGAATAGAAAGTCAGGCTGTGGTAAGCTTAATGGATTTGACTTAGACATTTCGAGCACAGATCTTACACGCCCTATACATGAACTAGACCAAGCGGAGTTACCACGAACAATTGCAGTTACCGCACACATTCCCGATGGTATCCTGCCTGCCGTTGAACCTAGATCCTCTTCTCTAACCGAAGAGCCTTTTATAAGTCTCACTAGCTCAGTGAATTCTCCTGGTGTCCAGCATATTGAAGCGACATCGCTAGTGGATTTGTCCTCTGACAAAGTCATTTTCCTTGGAAACCACCCTCTTTTTCGGAAGTTATTGCAGGGGGTTGATAATCCAGAGTGTGTAAAATTGGACTTCGATTTTTCTCCTCTTTCCGTTGAGGAGATTAGAGAAGTACCATGGGAAAGTTTCCAGGGCACGCCGGCAAATGAACGCGATCTTTCCAGTATGGGCCACATTATTTCAAGATTACCACGCAACAGCACTTTAAGCTACGTTCTTGCCACTCTCGTTCGATTATCTGAGACTTTTGTCAGCAAGGATGGACCCAGCCGTGATATAGTATACAGAGTGCTACACAACTTATATACAGCATACAGATGCCGCGGTCTTTGGGAGGAGGCCATATTGGTGCTTCGTCTTCAACTCATGGGTTACGGGGCAGAGTGGTGTCCATTTTCGAAGTTACGAGCAAGGAGATCATGGAAGTTACGAATTTTACGATGCGTATTGGGTCTCGCCCGTTTGTTTGAGAAGAAGGGAGACCAGCAGAGAGCAGAATCACACTACCGGGGAGCATCAAAAGGGCTCAAAAGGAGATGGCCGAATTCGGAAATGTATTTTGGGTGCCAGTTAGAATTCGCGAGATTCCTTCTTAGGCTTGATCGCGATAACGAGGCGCTGACGATACTCATTCGTCTTTTTATTCAAAAGGCATCAACCTGGTCGGGTCCTAGTGAGCATACCGAAGAGCTATTCGAATTACTTGAGGAGGTGTTCTTAAAGATTGTCCCCGACGACGACGGCGGCGGTTTGGAAGCAACATTCTCGACTCTCTGGAAGTCCAGTATCCACTGGCGAAATTCAAGCTGGTCTAATTTCAGCGTTTTTACCGATTTCGCGGAAAAATTGTCGATTCTGGGCGAGTTTAAGAATGCTGAGCCGCTATTTAAGTTCACAACTTCAAACGCCCGGGACTTTGAAGAGAGCTTTGTCTCGAAGTGGGAACGACAAATGTTCCCCTTAAGAGTTCTCCAAGTGCACATAAAATTCGTTGAGCACTATCAAAGGCAAGGAAAGTGGCTAGAAAGCGCTTTCCAACTGGAAAAGGCATTCGACTGTGCTTGGCACATCACCTTAGGCCCGGACAAACAGAGCCCCAATATTATCATGGATTGTCGAGAGTTAGATTATCTTCTAAAAGAGACTCGAGAAAGATCAAGTCCGGAGGACCAAACCAAAAGTGTCCTGGAAGCTTTAAGAGGCGCAGAAAGTGCCAGGGTACGTTTCCAGCAGTCAGTAGACTCACAGCCGCAAAGTTGGCCAGGCCTACAGGAAGACTTCGGAAATCTAAATATCTACGACAACGATGATGCCGCCTCTACAACATGGACTATGAGTACGAAAAGTAACAAGTACGGCGTGACTTACTCAGTCAGCGATATCACTGGGATCAGTGACTCGCCCTTCATGGTTCCCTGAGGTCTTAGGCTCCCGGACAAGCAGCCTGTATCTCCTGAGCATCAGATGAGCAAAAAAAGGAAACGCCACGTTGAATGAGCAACGACGGTAACAACCAGTTGATACATGTAAGGAGGAATCACCTGATGCTGAGAAATATTAACGAAGAGATAGAAGAAAGGGCCCATGTACCGCAGGGGTGAAAGGAACGTATGGATGAAATTTGGAAGGACTACTCACGATCCTTTCATTCCTGATCTGAAAGTTCCTCACTCGAGGAAGGAGCGAAGGAACCTTGAACTTCAACGAAATGAGATATCGAAATTATTCAGCAAGATTGATCGAGCTATCTTTCAAGTCATGTCTTCATTACCATTACTATATTACAAGCTATTCTCATGATCGCGCCCATACACCCTAGCAATTTGGTTGTATCTCCGTCTCTTTTCATACTGCTCCCGGCCCACCCCCACTCAGTCCTTAGTTCCCGCGAAAGATCCGCAGAACTTCGACCTTCTCGCATGTGGGATTCTGTGGCGACCCAGATCCATTCCCTATAACCCAAGCCAGAGTCTGGTACACGTACCCCGCAGCCGTTGTGCACGCATACCAGTTATAATACGGGGTCACCGAGTAGTTTGGAAGCGGCTTGCTATCATCCTGGTACCCCACAATTGTCAACTTCTCCTCGGCGTCAAAAGCAACGAATGTGCCTGAGTCCGATGGCTGAAATAGCGGGGTCGCGACGTTCGAAGTTGGGTTGATGCTGAGTTGCATGGGAGAAGAAAGGTTGAAGTTGCCGCCGCGGAGCTCGTAGGTGAGGAGGCCGGTGAGGTTGATGCCTGTTGGGGCTGGGGTTTGCCCGCTTGTATCGGAGAAGTTGAAGGTGAATGTTTGGGAGGTGGTCGTGAGGGGCCCGCCGATGCAGAGACCTTCGATTGCGGCGCCTTCGTGGCAGGCGGATATGGTGGACCCGTTGAGGGTTGTGTTTTGCGAGGAGAGGACGAGGTAGAATGGTGCAGTTTGATTTGAGTAGTACTGGGCATTGACAGAGGATGCCGCGAAGGCCAGGGCGCTGGCGATGGTTGCGGCTCGCATTTTGAATTGAGTTGTTATTTAGAGGTTTGAAACTTTTTAAGAGGTGCAGGTAGTGGATGCGATATTCAAACGACAGTGTTGATTTATAGGAGATGATGAGTCTATGCGTTGATGGGAAGAGAAATAATGGAAGGAACCTGCCATGATCTTATACTTTCCATGCATGCTTGGCGATTTTATCCAGGAATGGGAGGACCAGCCTCCTCAATCTAGTGATAGCCGTGATGCGGCGATCAATGACGTTTGAAAGCCCCTCTTCTCGTATTTGCACAGCAACGCCAGGGGTCATTGCGAACACGAGAAGCACTTTGTACCGCGGATTGATATCCTTTAAGCTGATTCTATCGTAAGATCTTGTCGCAAAAGTTTTGATCACCTGGATAACTAAAAAGTAATCATTCTTAGAGTTCGTATTCCCCATAAGCTTGCATGTCGGGAGTTATTTTTGTGGCTGCGATGGTGCGAGAACCCAATTTGCGGGGTGCCGGGGTGTGTCGCTTGGAGCGCCACCAAAGCTTTTGTCGAATGATCGCTGGGATGCTCCGGCGGTGTGGTGTCATGTTTAGCAGCCTTGCATGAAAAATGCCGGACTTCTTGTTTACACGCACCGAGGTTGTGGGAAACAATATATCCATATTATCCACTGGAATATAGAAGCATGTCCTGAGTCAGCGTTGGAATCGAGGAGCATTTCATCTTCAAATTTCTGGCCCGCCACTTTCTCAAAGAAGCTTACTCGAATTAAGGATCATGGATCGTCCCGAGTAGCCGCCGAAGTGACGTCCAATGTCTCCACATAACTGCTCTCCGGACTCCAGTGTATCTCACCGAGAATGATCACTATTCAACCCGTCGAATGGATATAAGGGACGGGCTGAGCAAGCACCTATCAATATCTCCATGTGATCATAAGCTCGTAAATAAAAATTATCATTCCATTCTCTGGACAAGGTTGATGGTGAAACCGCCTCACCAAACAAACACTTGCTGTCCAATGTCTTGATCCTTGGAATGCAGTGAGGGGCCGGCGAGGGAAATGTCTGTCTGTTCGCTTCTTCTTTTTATATCTTCAAGCTCCTTGAGCGAGACTCTCACAAGGTTCTATCTTTTAGACAGTCCTATCTGATCCTTTCCCTGGAACTTCATAACCGACAGTGAGGCTTGATGCACTCACTCTGCAGATGTTCATGAACAATCATCTTGACACGAAGTCAAAAATGTTTGAAGGAACTGTACACCGGATAGTTTCATATCAAGTCTGGGTTGGGAGTATTAGAGAACGACGAGGAACGGGATACAATTATATATATAGTTCGTCGGAATCTATTCTACAGCAGTATTGTGCTAATTTAGGTGGTATAAAATCCAACTTTGCGAAACATGCCAAAGTAACACCTATAAACGAGATGAAAATCCACGTAAAGCAGACCCAGCCCTTGAAAACGTGATATACATGCCGAAAGTAAACGCAACCGCACCAAAACCTCCGCCTGTAATTCAGCTTTCCTTCTTCACCTCGAAGTTCGCCAACTTGCTCTTCTTCAATATCGTCTCCGCGAGTGCCGTAATAGAGCTACTAGTAAGCAGCTCCAACACCTGCAAGCTCGCCTCCAGTTCCCTAGTAATCCAATTTCGAATCTCAATTGCCACCAGCGAATCAAGCCCGTAAACGACAATGGGACGACTAGCATCCATCTCCTCGCGCGGCACCATCAACACAGCGCTCACCTTCGTCATCAGCCCCTCACATACAAGTTCCAACGCCTGTTCCTGGCTCTTGCACGCTTTGAGCGCTGAACTCAAAGAAACAGTAGCAGTCGTTGTGGACAGATTCTCCGCTTCAGCTGCAGCTGCAGACTTCAAATACGAGAACCTTGTGTCGTCAACCCAGAAGGGTTCCGGTTGTCCAGGTACGATCTTGAGGCCTGTAATACAGTGATTATTACAATCTTCCTTAATGCGTCCCGTTATAGCAGCAGCAAGAAGAGCAAGGACTTCTTTCTCGGATACTGTTTCGCTTCCCAGGTTCTCAGCAACCTGTGCTTGTTTCTCTGCGTTCTCGGCTAGGTAACCGACGTCACTGACGGCTGTGAGATCTATGCTGGAGGCTGGAAGGCCGAGGTTGACGCGGTACTGTACGAATGAATTCAGGAAGCAGTTGGCAGCTGCGTAGGCTGCTTGGCCTCTGTTTCCGACCGCGCCTGCTGCCGAGGAAAGCGCGACGAAGAAGTCGAGAGGAGTAGAGGATAGCGTGTGGTGGAAGTTCCATGCTCCTGCTACTTTGGGCTGGACGACGGCGTCCCATTGATCGAAGGTCATTTTCTCGAAGAGAACATCGTGAAGGACCATTGCTGCGTGGATGACCCCGCGGACGGGTGGGAGAGAGGCGATATCTTGAGTGATGAGTTTTTCTACCTGGAATTGGGAGGAGACGTCGCAAGGGAGGACTGTGATTTTGACGCCGATTGCACTTGCTTCTTCGACTAGATCTGCGACCTTGCCTGTGGCTTTGCCGCTTCTGGAGATGAGTACGATGCTTCGCGCTCCCTTGTCCATCATCCACCTGCTCATGCTACGTCCCAGACCGCCGGTACCGCCAATGATAATATAGGTAGCGTCGGCCTTGAGTAAGTTCTTAGGCGTCTTAGATGGAACAGCCTAAATGATGATAAGCATTAAAACATTACTTGGACCAGGGACACATACTCTGACCTGATCCTCAGACCGTGGAACGATGACGATCTTGCCCATTATCTTGCCACCCTGAAGAGTACGGAAAGCAGACTCCACATTCGAGATTGGATAAGTAGTGATGGGTGAAATTGACTTCACAAGCCCTTTGTTGATCAAATCAAAGACATCAGAAAGTAGTCGCTTCATGATTTTTGGACGCTCAGCTGCCACCAATGTCAAATCGACGGAAGCGAACATGGCATTATGCTCGAAGCGGGCCATCTCGAGGCGACTGTTCCCAACAATATCGCGCTTGCCAATTTCGATGAAGCGTCCGAAATGGGAGAGACTGTCCCAGGTCTCTCGTAGGAGGTCTCCAGCAAGAGAGTTGAGGACGAGATCGACTCCTTCCCCATTGGTTGCCCGTTGAATGCCCTTGGCGAAAGATGTATTACGGCTGTAGAAAATGCGATCCTCCGGAATCCCATACTCGCTCATCAAGAACTCCTTCTTGGCCACACTCCCGACAGTTGTGAAGATCTCAGCTCCGATCATCTGGCAAAGGATGATAGCCGCTTGACCGACACCGCCAGCCGCAGCATGAATCAGAACTGTCTCACCCTTGACCAGGCGGCCGAGGTCGAAGAGAGAGTAATATGCCGTGCAGAAAATAACTGGAATAGTCGATGCTTCTTCGAACGACATCGTATCTGGGATCTTCTGCGCACTGGTTCCAAGACATCTAGCATATGTCGAATAGGCACCCTCGGACATAGCACAGACACGGTCTCCAACAGCGAGATCGGTGACCTTGCTACCGACAGCACTGATGATCCCGGCACATTCAACGCCGATGTACTTGCTGGACAATTGTCCCATGGAGATCATGATGTCTTTGAAGTTCATACTCGTGGCCTTGACTTCAATTTCCACTTCGTAGTCTGGTAGTGGTGTGCCCACGGCAAGGTCGTCCGTGAAGTAAAGGGTGTCGAGAGCGCCCGCAGTTTCGATGCCGATCTTTAATGGTCTTCCTTCTTGGTGGAATGGTTGAAGATCAGGCGTCGAGGTGGGCTGTGTTTCTTGTCGGACGAATTTGTTCATGCTGGCATTGTTGATGATACGAGGTACAAGAAGCTTGCCATCTCGTTCTTGATATTCCATATCGAGTCCGATGGCAGGTGCGTCGGACGAAAAGCTTGTCTTGAAGACTTTCAATATTTTTTCCGCGGTGCTGGTGCTCGAAAGCTGAGGCGACGTACCTAGATCGAGAGTGACGAACTTAAGCAACGTTTCTGACCGAATACTTCTTGCCATTCCGACGGCCATCTGAGCATTGGGATTCTCGGACGCAGTGTAGGCACCACGAACAGCCCAAAGGATGCCAAACGCAGAAGTGATCATCTTCTGCAGAGCCCCGAAATTGGCTGAGTTGAGAGTCGAAACGAGTGGCTGATCAAGCTCGGAGAGAACGATGCAGGTTTTGCCTTCAGTAGTGACTGTTCCTAACGCCCCAATTCCGGGGATCTTTTGAGTGAGGTCAATTAGAAGGTCCTTGACGCCAGATACTAGCGACTGCTGGGTTAACTCATCGCAGATTATTGCAACTTCTGATTCAAATGTAGCTGGTTGGGAGTGACCATTAGTGTGGCCATTAGTTTCGCCATTCGCATCGCCATTTGTGTGACCATTTGCGTGTCCATTGTGGTGCTCGACTCCATTTGACTCTCCATTGGGCAGGGTTTTAGCCGCAGCGGGCTCCCACTCCATCTTGTAGCAGAGCTCGCGATTGGCTGCTGAGAGTGACTCGTTCGATCCGTCAAAGACAGGAGTCATGACTAGAGATTCCATGCTGATGACTGCCTCATCACCGTTCTCAGAAGCAGTAGCAAACAGGGAAAGCTTCGTTGGGGAAGGGTTCTCTGGCGTTGGATTTCCACTTCCGAAGACTCGTAATCTGTCACCGCTCTTCTGAGTGATGCCGGTGGAGATAGATATGCTCTGAACAAAAGATGGCATATATAGAAGATCCAAACCATCTCTTCCGGCTCCAAAGATTGGCCAGACGATTTGGATAAACTGGTCAAGGAATGCTGGATGGATAGTGAAGTCTGGTTCGTGCCCCTTGGGCATGAGCGCCGTGGTATCTGGGATGACCAAGTCGGCCGTAGCATAATTGTCACTTGCCTTGCAGTTCTCCATGCCCTGGAAAGTCTCGCCGTAGCCGGCCCCAGCCGCATCTAAAGCCGCATACATCTCAGATGCCTTCACATCAGTGTTGCAAGCATCAGCGATAGCAGCCATCCGAGAAATCAAAGCAGTTTTCGCATCTAAAATTTGCTTGGCGCCGTCCACAACATTGTTGTCGATCTTCATTTGCGTGGAAGTCAGCCCCCGACAGTGTTCAATCCAGCCTCTATCCTTCGCCCAAGAGAAGATCCGGAACTCATCCCAGGTATCAGAAGATGATCGAGTGCCTTCAGCGTGTGCTCGTAGTGTAATATTGACCTCTACGTCCGAGCCTTCGTAAATCACCAGCGGCCGACTGACTGTTACCTCGCGCAGTTCAAACTTATCAAATACGACGTTTCGCATCACTGCCCTTTGAGCAGACGCTTCCAGCGCCATGGCGATGTAGCCAGCCATGGGGTAGACGGTCATCGACTGCATCTTGTGGTGTCGCACCCATGGGATGTCATCAGCCCGGATGATGTTTCTCCATGTCGGCTCAAGATCATTCGAATAAGACGCGAGAGTGCCGCACAAGTCGTTTCGAGCAAATGGTCTATCAGTGTGCTGATTTGCAAGTCGAGATTCGTGCCAATACTTAGTAGAATGATTCCATTTGTATTTAGGTAGGTTGGTCAGGAGTACTGGAGCCTTGGTACCAGGAATCGGGAAGTTGAGCGCTCCAAACTCTACCATGACACCTTTCATGAATAATGTAGCGGCCAGTTGCACAGCAGTATCGACGGCATCTTTGTTTCGGGACAAGGCCGAAGCATATGGTATCTTTACTGCATTTCCACCGATTGCCTTGAGGATTTGCTTGATTGGTCCCTCTAGAGCGGCGTGTGGTCCGATTTCTACCAAGATATCGACACCTGGGGTGTTGCTGTCGTCAATAGGCTTGCAAATACTCTGCAAAGCCTCAGAGAATCGAACAGGGCATGTCAAATTATCTACCCAGTATGCTGGGCCTAGTTCTGCCGTCTTGGCCTGACGTCCCAACAACGAGGAGTGGAACTTTGTTCGCGAGACTTTCAAAGGTGTAACATGCTTGATGTTGTCACCATATTCCTCAGCCACGAGATTCATGTGGTGTGAATGGTACGCAGTATCCACACGTAGCCTTCGGTTGAACATCTGCTTTTGCTCAATCAAGTCTTGCAATTCGGCAATTGCCTCCTCGTCTCCGGATGCTGTGATGCTCGAAGGGCTGTTTATGCAGGCTACAGTAGCGCGGCCTTCCTTCAGCATCTTGATCATAGGTCTGATATCTTCGGCAGATCCTCCAACAGCCAACATGGTACCCCTCAGCTCTGGGAATTTGCGCTTGAGCGACAGAATCGATTGACCACGATAGTATGCGATGGCAACACAGGACTCGAGTGATAACGCGCCTGTGGCGTAAGCAGCTCCGATTTCTCCACTGGAGTGGCCAGCCACTGCAGCGGGTTGGATCCCCCAAGATTTGAGCAAATCAGTCAATGCTAGTTGGATAGCAGTGCAAGCAGGTTGGCTGATTTGCGCATTCGACACTCTTGAATGTTCGCCGTCTTTGGATAGTTCCTCCAACAGAGAAAAGTCAGCACCGAGGTCGAGCAAGCAGCTGTCGACCTTCTCCATCGTGGACGCAAAGACTGGGTAAGCATCCAGCAGCTCACGGCCCATCGCATGCCATTGCGCACCTTGACCAGTAAAAATGAATCCGATTCTTGGCTCTTTTGTCGCTCTAGAAGGTTTGATATTTGATCCAGCAAGTTCCGGGATAAGTTCAGTGGATGATCTGGCCGGAATTGCAACTTTGTATGCATGTACTGATCGACGCTGACCTAGAGTGTAAGCCAGATTTGGCAATAGAGAATTCTGGAAGACCTCAGGGCGCTGCTCGAGATAGACTGTAAGAGCATGCATTTGGGCTTCTAGTGCAGTCTTGTCATTTGCAGACAAAATATATACTCTCTTCGGAGGAGCTTGCGTTCCGGTAGCCCGGGTATCATTGGTGCCTGGTATGGTGGACTTAGGAAACGCGGGTCCCTTCTTCATAACAGCATGTGCATTCGTGCCTCCGAATCCGAAATTATTAATACTGGGAGCAAATTAGCTCACCTTTCAGCTGAGTGAATTGCCAAACTCACCTGGCATATTTTTTCCCTCTGGGCCACGGCCGTTGGTTTGTGGGGGCCTGGATTCATTAGCACCCGTGGGTTCAGTTTTACTGGCAGGATTTACCTTCATGTGCCATTCATCGAACGGAATTTTTGGATTTGCCTTCTCAAAGTTGCAATTGGGCAAGATGAACCCCTTCTCGAGCATCATGGCAGTCTTGATCACCGATACGACACCACTAGCACCTTCAAGATGTCCAATGTTGGACTTTACAGATCCAACAAAGAGTGGTTGTTTAGCTGTGCGCCCTTCACCAAAGACCTCATGTAAAGCAGTAGCCTCTATTGGGTCTCCAACCTTTGTTCCGGTGCCGTGAGCTTCGATATACCCCGTGTCAACAGGGTTCAGACCCGCTTTTTCGTAGACGGATTTCATCAAGGCAGCTTGAGCATCTCCGTTGGGCATGGTAATCCCTTTCGTCTTGCCATCTTGGTTCATTCCAGAGCCCACGATGACGGCGCGAATAGAATCGTTGGCCTTGATAGCCTCATCTAAGGGTTTCAAAATGACACAACCAACGCCCTCGCCTCGACCGAATCCGCTACCACGATGATCGAAAGCAAATGATTTTCCTTCGTTCGAGAATAAACTGTACATCAGTTAAGCATGCGTCCTCCTTCTCCATAGATACAGGTATTATCAGCTAACCTTGACATCGACATCGTAATGAAGTAGTCCGGCAAAATGTTCAGATGACATGACGCTACCACGGCTTGGCTAGATTCGCCATTTCTTAAGCTTTGGCATGCTAAATGCAGAGCTGCCAAGCTAGATGAGCATGCAGTATCTACGGTAAAACTAGGCCCGGAAAGGTCAAAGTAATATGACAGCCTGCCGGCCAACACAGATGCAGCGCATCCCGTGGCTTGATACATTGGCGCTATTTCAGGTTAGTACAGGTTCCAAAAAAGTTTTTTGCGAGCTGCGGTGCGCAAAACTGCCCAAACAGGGAAATTTCCAATGCTAACCTGTGTCTGTATCGCGACAATTACGCAGCTCATAATCTGCGAACGAGCCCCCAACAAATACGCCCACATTCTGGCCGACTAGTTTGTGTTTGGGAATCCCGCCATTCTCGAAGGCTTCGTAGGTACATTCTAGAAGCAGTCTCTGTTGAGGATCCATTGAAATAGCTTCCTTCTCAGTTATATTGAAAAATGGCGCATCGAATAACCCAAGGTCTTCTGATAGAAAGTGACCACCTTCCGGATTGTAGCAGCCCATCTTGTCAGGATTTGGGTGATGGAACGCTTCGTGGTTGAATCTGTCCTTTGGAATTGGCGACCCTGTAAATTTGCAAGCATTAGCTTTTGGATTGTAGGCCATCTTGAGTCTGGAGGAAGATTAGATTTAGGGAGCTCTGAGTATATTTTGAACCCCCGAGATTGAAGGTGGAAATAAGACCTAGAAAGCCAACTTACATCCACTTCGAGCGCGGGAGCAAAGCTCCCAAAATTCTTCAGCGCTTGACACATCGCCTGGCAATCGACATCCCATGCCTACGATGGCTATTGGGGCTAGTTTTTCAGTCTCTAAGCTTCCGCTATTGATGTCATTGGTCCCATTAGCACCGCGGGTACCATTGCCGACAGGTCCACCGAATCTGTACCTGGGGGCTTCTGAATCTGAATGTACTGGTGAGCTCTCATGGCTCGCGCCATTGATCGGTACAGCAGATGGTGCCATCGCGGTGGTGGACTATATTCAAGTTACGATCGGAGTCTAGTAGGAGTATGCGAGCTTTATAGGTGAGCTGTGGTATGTGAAATTAGAGGGGTTATGGAGGGGTAAAAGGGTACACACCGAGGCGGAGAATTTTATTACTGCTGTCTCATCAGACGAAGAAAAGCAGAATTCAGCCGTGAGGGTAGTAGGGATAAAGGTCCCCGCCGCCGAGATGAGTGAATAGATATCGCTGACGAGATAATCCGACTAGGAAGCCAAGGGGTGGCGTGCGGTAATGGTTATCTTTTCGAAAATTCGAAAGTAGACCAAGATATCAGATAAGAAGATATCACTATCCAAGAGACAGAGAGTCGTCTATTGTTCCTTGCCCTGAGAACTCAATCGGTCGTAACGCGTCGATGCCCACTCGATAAGAGGTTCAAAAGATTCTAGAAGACGCTCCGCCACGTGGTGATGGTAAGACAGGGGACTGAACAAGCTTGGTTCGATGCATCCCCAGTTGCTGTGAATCAACTCTAACGTGTACTGTGAGACCAAATCGCGTTGAGTTTTCTTGGAGATGACGAGAAAGGCAGCTTCATATGGAAATCTTAAAGTTTTCTATAGGGCGAGGAACGCGCCCCAAACTGCAGGGATTCCAGCTTGGAATTGGAAACCATAGGAAGATAAGCGTCTAGCTTTGAGATCGTCAACCTGCTGCATTCGGCTTAAGCAAACTATTGCTAGAGATTTGAAAATCATATCCCGAAATATTGTATCTGACAGGCCATGGTACATGCTGCTATCAAGAAACGGCGTAAACCTTAAAATCGGCGAATAATCGAAGAGCCAAATGGCAACAGGAATACTAGAAAGAAGTCGGCAGAAGGAAAATCCATTTTACCATCGTGGAGGCTGGGGAGCCGACTGATCAACGGCAGACCACTTGGTCTGGTCTCTTCCAGCTTTCGACACAGAGGGGCAAATCAAGGAACGGGCAGGTTTCAGACCGAAAGCTTGAATGTGTCCACGGGAACAGGGTTGTGGAGCAGGAAATAGGAATGGTAAGCAGGTACCGAGAGGACTAGTCTATCGAGGTACAACTTTTGGCAGCCGAGTACAACGGTTTCCCCATAAATAGCGTGTGTAGCGGAGTACTCTGTACTACCGGCAGCTAACACAGGCAGCTAGTGGTCCGATGTTGCGAGTACGCGGTCCGGGGGCACCATGCGTGCAGTAGTTGTCGAGTCGCCGATAAACTTGTCAAAAAAGTCTTGGTTGATCTTCTTGATCTGATTGATCTGTAGTTAAGCAAGCCAAGATGCAAGATTATTTCCAAAGGTTTATCTCTCAGACGATGTAGGATTTAGGTTTAGCGGCTCCGGACTACTGCACGCTGGGTTCGGTTACTGCAGGTGCACCCTCATCTTTCATCTGCAGTGTAAAGTGTGAGCACGCATCCTCAAGCATGATACTCGACATGATGTGAGGAATGATATTATTGACTTCTGAAAACTGCTGATATGCTGACCTGCTGACAAACCAAGCATGGTAGTGGTGTGTATCGTACCCTCCTATTGTCACACAGCTAATGATAATGCCCTGTAGCAACTCTCTCTGCCGTCCTGAATTAGGGCCCTAGTTTCTTGCTCCAGGCGAGCTTCTGGGTACAAAACTTGATATCACGTTCGGGAATCCTGCTCCAAAAGGTGCGGAGTGGGGCCTCAATGCTCGGACTACCCCTTCGGCAATACCGCTAGAGTCAACTACCGACCTTAAAAAGTACCTGCCGGACTTTCACAAGCATGAGGCGTATTTAATCTAGCCCATTTCAAGCCACAAAATACACAAACGGTGTCGTTCAACTTCAAGTGAAAGAACAAGTGAAGCCTCGGAGGTCTCAGACAAAATCAATTACGCATTTTTACAGCTGATCGGCGCCAGGATACGAACTTTGTCCGCGCATTTGTTGTTCGCACGCCAACTATGCAGAGCACCATCGCAGGTACTAGGGCTTCACTATCGTTCCCCTGTCCAAACGAAGCAAGTGATCAGCAAGCGACATCAGATATCAAAGCGATAATGGGGCATGTTTCTCGGGGATTATCAGACGGCAGCTTAGCTTTGCAGTACGTGCCCCACTACTAGAGGAGGTACGGGAAACGATCAACCCCTTCAGCTGCGGCAAGAAGTTTAAACTTCACCTATCTCAACTATACGCACCATTCCATAGGATCGTCAGCAAGAATTCGCGAGGGTCAACAATTCTTGCGACATTAAGCCACGAATCATTATTTCGAGCAGAACCCCTCGTTTTGAGAGAATTTTACAATTGTTTATTCACTGAAGTCGGTAGCAAGATGAGATTTCTCTGTCTTCCCGGTGCCTATGGCAGTGCGAAGGTAAGTAGAATCCAATCTGTTTGAATGGCACCTGCTAATATAAACCAGAACTTCGAAGTTCAATTAGGTAATAGCATTAGCTCTAAGGAACTCCCCGCATAATGCTGATCTCAATTCGCAGCACCTTTCTGCAAAGAATTAATTTCAGACGGAAGTGCAGAGTTCTTCTTTACCCAAGGAACAGTCCCATGTGTCCCTCCGGCAGGCTTCCTAGATTACTTCGGACCAGCACCACATTATCGCTTCATTAACTATGACGGCATCGATCAAAATGACGTTCTCGAACGAGTGAGAGATTTTCCTGAAGGCGAAAATGCCGAGGACGTGCTGCGGGAGTTGATGCCCCAGGGACAGGACGATATCAGGGAAAGTGTTAGGAATGCTCTTGATGCAATTTACCAGACGATGGAGGAGCATGGTCCATTCGATGGGATCTGCGCGTATTCTGAGGGGACCGTTGTGGCAGGAACATTGATCATGGATGAACTGCGGAGAGAGCAGGAAGAAGGGAGGCCGAGACAAATCAAGAGGGCAGTCTTCTTTGCTGGGTGGCCCCCTTTAAATATGAAGTCGAACGATATGGTTTTGGCAGACAGCTGCGAGGATATTGTGGATATTCCTACCTTGCATTGCGTCGGCGCAGACGATCCATATCTGCAAGGCGCAATGGCATTGTTCAATGTTTGTGATCAGGATGAAGCCATTCTGTTCGATCACGGGAAAGGCCATACGATCCCGAGGGATGTGCAGACACTGAAAGAGCTAGGAGATGCGGTAAGAAATCTGGGAATGGCGAGTCCTTAGATGATACATGTTTGCAAGTAGGCTTTTCCAGAGGTTTTATTCAAGATTCAAATCATTTCAGAAGCTGTATATACCCCGCAGAACATCTCAGACTTCATTCTTCCTGGACCCAAATTATTTGTTGTTGCTCTATGTCTTGAAAACCGACTCTGTCATTTATCCTGGTGAATTCTTCTTCACGGCCATCCTCAGGATAGCACGCAATGAAAAGATGTCTCTCACGAGAAGTTGTGGTTCCAAATATTCCCTACCAGACTTAGGCCCGGTAGGAGCGGTCATGATTGTAGTTTTCAATCAGCAAAAACATAAGCTCGGACGAGGTCCTCACTGCTGTATGTATTGCCCTTGCACTAAGATGGAGAAGAAAACAAGATATTTTTGGGGGAGAGGGGAGGTATTTGTATTATTTTGGTGATGGGGTTTGTGAGTCATCTTCTAGGCTGGTTTTGGGATTGAGTCACTTTGTGATTATAATGCCGTCATATTCAGGTCAAATGTTAGGAGTTGGAGTTATTCGAGTTGGCAAATTACCTCTTTGGGAAACTGAGTCACTGTTAGGCAGACACGTGAGATGTTCACGTGCATTTATTCTATCTTTTTGACTGGGGGAAGAATTATGTTTTGACTTGATAATGACATATTGCCCATACTTGGTAGTCTGGGTAATACTTCCGCCAAGCCTTCTGGAGACTTCTTCGACTGCAGGGGGGATTGTCCAATAATATTTGATAAATTGGTGAATCGTTACTTGTTTGGGTATTATTTACACGAAAGAACGGATCCCTGTTTTTGGCTTTATTTCCCCGTTGAGTAAAGTAATACCATCTTCAGGGTTACGACAGTCTTAATCCAGTACTTATATCTCTACTTACCTCATGCATCATATACATAGTCACCTGACTCTCGCATCGATCAATCTCCCTCTGCCTGGCAGGTTTCTCCAAACTCTAAAATCGTCTGAAATTCATTAAACTCTGGTGGTACACTGGTGCGATCTTATTTTCCCCGCTATGTAACCTCGGTGTCTGTGTCACGTTGGATCGGCCGAGGCCGACAAGGCAGCACAAACTCTTTAAAAGGATCCGAGCGGAATTTTGAGTTTGAGGGGAAATCGGGTCCGACAAGATTGGCAAAGGGGCTAAAATGAGGCCGAGACGTCTCTTTGGATTCTTGTGTAAATATAAGGTTCGTTGTGTTTGCTTGATATTGTTTTCAATAGGTATTTTCTCGAGAAGCCTACGAGTTTGGCACTAGTAGCTGCTACACCCTGGTGTGCCTCAAAGGAGGCCACTTTATGCGTCATCTCCGGCGAGAAACTCACTCGTGAAATCATGAAGTGTTTTCAGTGTTGCTGGATTATACTTCGTAGTCGGGGCAATAAAGCCGCCAAGCTTTTTGAGGCCCTAACTTGTATAAGTAACGATTCACGGAATACGAGAGTCTTATTGGACAGTTTTCCTTGTAATCGAAGAAATATCTAGAAGG
>Ga0247778_1000419_pt1 | contig 58022 bp, 63 predicted proteins | sample UWRJL049202B5_FD_179939 | JGI IMG/M metagenome (GOLD analysis project Ga0247778, IMG submission 179939) | Plant litter microbial communities from Arlington Agricultural Research Station in Wisconsin, United States - UWRJ-L049-202B-5 | ecosystem: Environmental > Terrestrial > Plant litter >... | reverse complement strand
GCTCTTGAGGTTTCAATACATGCCAGAAAAGAAGCCGGATCAAGGCTCAACCGCGAAGATAAATGAGAAAGACTTGAAAAGATGCAGAATAGGAAACAGAACTGACACCACGAATCTGGGGCTTCGCTCGCACCCTCTAGCATCATCATGTGGCAACTTGCCTGAAGATCATAATAGCATAGATTCGTTATCGCACCCTGGCTCTAAAAATAACATGTCCTCGTCATCTCCTTCCAATTCTTCATCATAAGAACCCCCAAAAAGCATCTCGTTCGTCTCATGTTCAACTTCAAGCCTTTCTCGCTCAGAAGCATCCATGTACTCCAACAGATCATCATCGTCATTATCACCTCTTCCAAGAAGATCTTCAAACTCATCCACATCACCAAATTCGTCCTCCACAAAATCAAGATCATCCACCATGCTTCGTCCCTCAGGATAGGCCATTGAATTCCCTAGCTCTGCCAATAGATCCTCATCTTGATCCTCGTCTACCATCTCTACCAGCGATTTATCTGAAGACCGTGGATTGAAAGCCGCTCTGGCTGCTGTCGGGTCATACAGCTTTCTCTGCATCATAGCCCAGAGCCTCGCTTGTATGACGGACATAAGGGGATCTGTCACTGCCTCGTGATTGCCGGCATCTTCACTCCCAGGATCCAGTGTCGAAGGCGGAGAATATGCCAGCTGAAAAAGCTTGCGTTGCAGAATCGGTGATAAGACGTTCGGTGGCCAGGAGGCGAATGCGTGCGAGATGGTAGGTAGATAGCGAGCGTTTTGTGATACCGACTACTGAATGTTAAGCTTTTGAAATGGTGGGTGGGGTATGTGAGCAACGTACCACTTTGAAGTCTGGACTAAACAACCCTGGAGCTAGATCGGAGAGCGATGTCTCGGGGGGTGGCTTATCTATTCGGATTCCTAGCATGCGAGTCCTCCGCGGTGAGTATCCTCCAATCAGTATCCGAAGACCCGCTTCTGAGAGTTTGCAGGCTGGAGACACGTCTAGGCGACATGGGGCTTCCCCTGGGGCAGCAAGACTAGTGTCGGAAGGAAAGGAACGCTTGAGAGGGAAAGTTGATGGCAGTGTAGAAGCCGTGGAAATCGTAGAAAGTGTGGTCGATTGGGACAAAAGTGAAGGTGTGCTTTCGGTGGTCTGTGAGAATAACATTTCTTCGTCTATGTATTGTGAAGGTGTTGGCAGTGACAAATTGTGGTCAGATAATAGTAACACGTCTTCATCGAGTGGCGCATTCAATATCAGATTTCCTTGCCGACTGTGGAGAACGTCTCCCAAGGAATCATTGTTTCCGGAAGAGACCTTTTCGGGTACTTCTGAATTATCGAATCCCCCCGGTGGTTGTGCTAGTAGTCCCGTGGGTGAGCCCTGGCTAACTCCGGGGATTGGGAAGTGTTCGAAGCAACTCGCAATCGAACCAGAGAGACTCCGAGAGAGATTCCCCACGACTTTCTCAAAGTCTCCCAAATGACTATCATGATCAATGGCCGAGTCATCCAGCAGCGCAGCATCTGGAGCAGTGCTCCCTTTGGGTTCAGTCTTTACTCTTTTGGCCTTCGGACGGCGTTCTTTTGGAAAAGTATGGAAATCAAGAGCAATATTCAATCTCTCGAGGTGTGCACACGAGACGCCCCCGGGCGGTTTGAGATCTATGTTACTCGACAGCCAAGCTTCTGGATCTGTTGTATCTGCAGGAGGCTTGCCGTGACCAAGACGGATAGAGAGATCTGGGTTTGACAAGGTCCCGTCGAGCTGCGAGTCTTCAGGGTCGGAGACATGGAGCGAGGGAGAGAAGAAGAGCTGAGACCATAGCTTGACGGAGTCAGCAACCAGCAGTAGAACCAGGATGGAAATGTGGGGCGTACATGTGCATCTCGAAGTCGGTAGCCCAAGCTTTCGACCACATGTATTCGCCCATTCCTCTCCAGGCATTTCCCATCAAAATATATGTGAAAGTTCAGGCCGCATGAAATTCCCCGAGATATCCAGACGTTACCTGATGCCAAGGCTTTGACAGTCTCCTCCTGGTCCAGGTGGGACAGACAGTTAGGTATCCGCAAATGGGCAGAGGATGTCATGGAGAGCTTCAATTTGTCTGCAACGCTGGTCAAATGCAGCTGGTCGAGCTTGAGAACCTTTGAAGCCATTGCAAAGCCGGATCATGACTGGAGCAAGCAATTCCAAGCACGGTGTGTGCCATCCAAATTTGGAGAAGGGAAGCCAACGAGAGAAAAGGGACAATTGCAGGGATGGAGATGATGGAAAGTGAAAGTTTGCGGCATGAAGATGTGAGTACCTATTGTTAGTTGCGTATAGTAAAGCAGATTGAGCATCGGACACCGATGATGGAGGTTGAAGGTGTCTGTGCAACGATGAGGAATCCTGTCGCGTGCTGCTGGGATTTTGGTGTTCCACCGGCTGATTCTGCCGCGTCTCACCGCCCGGTTTTCTGCCACCTCGGCCCGCCATTGGCTCCTCTATCAAAAATCCACCAAAATCCACCCAAATCCATCCCCCAATTCCACTACTATGACGACGCTGCGGCAGTTTGCACAGTAATCAATTCCACATCCAGCTTTGGGCCTACGATAGCTAGGAACCCAGCCAAACCACCCCACCCCACACTACCCTCCATTACATACCCGTCACAACCGTTGCCCGCACATTATTTACTCTTCTCCCTCCTGCCTTTCGCCATGGCTCTCAGCAATGTGGGATCCCTCGTCCTCAACATCCTCATCTTCATCACCACCCTCGTAAACTTCAGCTACGCCCTCACCCACCTCGACGCCCTCGCCCTGCTGGCCATCTATGTCATTACCAAGGTCTTCGTGACCCAGCCCGAAGCCGGCATCTTCGCGAAATGTCAACACCGACATCTGTACCAAGACACCTGAGGATTATACTCCCCGAGAACGGCTACGAATCTCCGAGAGGGCCCGATACCCCGCTGACCACCACTCGCAATGGCACATATAGATATTCGGAGCGGCGGAGGGCAGGAATTGGGGCCGGTTTAAGGCCGATGGTAGGGCTGGATCATCCTCAGTCGCAAGAATATATACAAAGCAGGCTACGGAATCATGACAAGGGTGGGGATGAGAAGGTACAATTGAGGAAGGTTGGGATACGGGATCGCGTGGGCTGCTATACCTGGACGTGGTTTACAATGACAATGGCTACTGGAGGGATCGCCAATGTTCTTCATGCGAGTAGGTTGACTGGGAGTGTGTATTTGGGACTCCTGTCTAATGTATTCATTGCAGTACCATACAGATCCGACTGGCTCAGAATTATCGGCACCGTCGTTTTCCTCTTTAATCTCTGCCTTTTCGTCATCAACTGCATTTTACTTTCTTTACGTTTCTACTGGAACCCTGGGTCATTCAAAGGTTCCTTCATAAGCCAATCCGAGTCGCTCTTTATTCCTGCTTCTGTAAGTGCTGTCAATCCCAGGGAATGTAATTCATTCTAACGGTCTTACTCTCAAGGTTGTCTCGTACGAATCCCAACCTCTGGATGTATAGATGGAAACTGATAAAGGCAGGACCGGTACAATATTGATTAATGTGTGCCAATATGGGATCCCCGAAACCGGAGAATGGTTGCAAACAGTCATGCAAGTTTTATACTGGACCTACGCTTCTCTCAGTGTAATTGCAAGCGCGGGAATCTATCTAATAATATGGTCAACGCAGTAAGCATGTCGTGCTACCCGAAATTCAGACCCCTGCTCATCACTTTCCAAGAACTTTTCCAATCCACACCATGACACCCATTTGGGTCTTTCCCGCCTATCCTCTTCTCCTAATTGCACCATTCGCCGCAAACCTAATAGACGCCCTGCCCAATTCCGAGGCCGCAGCCCGCATAAACTCAGTAGCCATATCTTTCGGCGCAATTACCATCCAAGGCACCGGATTCCTCGTCAGCCTCATGATCTACTCAGCTTTCATCTACCGCCTCATGACCCAAAAGCTGCCCCGCGAAACGGCCCGTCCCGGCATGGTAAGATACTCCCACTCACCACTCCCCACAAGCCTCTCCTTCTCCCTTCCCTCCTCTCCCAAGCCCATCCTCTCCTCTCTAACAAACACCCCCAGTTCGTCTCCGTCGGTCCCTCCGGCTTCACAGTAGCGGGTCTCGTGCACCTCGGCACCACCGTAACGCCCAAAATCATGCCCGACGGCTACATGGGCAACCCCAACGCAGCCTTCATCCTAAAACTCCTCTCCACGCTCATCGGTCTCTGGCTCTGGGGACTCTGTCTCTGGTTTTTCCTCGTCAGTTTGGCGGCCCATTGGCAGGTTATGCGGCCCAATGATCCAGATCATCATATTTGTTTCGATATGACGTGGTTTAGCTTTGTGTTTCCTAATACGGCGCTTGTTACCGCTACGTTGGCTATTGGGAGGAGTTTGGAGGCAAGGGCTGTGCAGGTTTTTGGGTATGTGTTGCTTGCTTTCGTGACTATTGTTCTTCTCTTGAAAATTTGGCGCCTCTGTGACCTTAACATTCAACGAAAATAGATACTGACTTCACTATAGCACAGTCCTGGCATGCATCCTCATCGTTGTCTGGCTTTTTGTCTGGTTCATGATGGTTAGAGCGCTTTGGAAGAGACGTCTACTTTGGCCGGGGGAAATTGATGGTGCGGAGGCGAGTTTGAGGAGGTGGGCGATTGCGAATGGGGGTGGGGAGGTGGGTGCTCATGGTGGTGGGATTTTACATCGGCATGGGAATGGAGGTGCGAGGGCGTAGATCTTTCTCTGTTAGCTGTAGATGGTGTGTGGATTTTGGGGCGTAAATGGAGCTATATTAGGGGTTGTTTAACGGATGTCTTGGTGTTTCAGAATGGTTTAAATACAACTTTCATCTCCATCTTCTCTCGAAGATGACGATATTCTCTTCAGCCCCAACTCGTCCATATTCCGATTGTACCCAACTCCCTCATTTCCGCAACACCTTATTGCCTCCCTAAACTCATATCTAGCAAACCCGCCCCATTCCTCATCTCCACCCTTTGCAGCTTTCCCCTTCCTACCAGCACATGAAATTACCTACTTTGCTGGAATAATATCCCCACATTAATTTTACTTTCAGCGTTTTCAAAACGTACAATTTCTAAATCTGAAGGGAAGGATCCTCAAATGTGCTTCAACTTTTGGCTTGGGGAATACTCGATTCTAAAACGTCGATCGTATTCCTGCGGAGATTGCGTCTGCGCCCCTTTTCTTTATCCTGCTTCGCTTGGTTTAGGGGTTATTAGCGAGCCCCTTTTCGTTGGAGCGGGGTTGTAGAATTGGAAGTACGCGACACATCTCACGCTTCGGCAGATTGTTCTTGTATTGTGACTCAAGTCATAGAATTCGAATAATTCGTATTCAAGGGTCAGGGGACTTTTCTTTCGGGTACATATTCAGAGATTGTGGCAAATGTATGAGATGAAAATGAGAGTCATGGATGGAAACTCAAGGTGGTGGACATTGATGACGGGGACATACACGGCTGGTCACTTGGTGGTATCGAAGATTAGCATTACGATCATGACGATGGGTGTGATGATGATTATTTGGATGACTGATGATCTCAACAAATGATGAGGGGGCAAGCGACGTGGTTTCGATGGCTTTGCATCTTGTGTTACATCTGAAAAGTTTGCCTTCATAATTATTGCTTAATCAACGTTTCGTATTGAACCCTCAAAGCTACCAGGTGATCCCTTCAGTACTCAGACTTATCAGCCTCTACCACTCGTCCATCACTTGGGCCCTACTATCCACATCCAACAGCTTTCAATCCAATCGTGTGTCTATATCTTGGAATTTGAACTATCCTTCGAATTGAGTCGGCCTTCTGCGGTCCAAACGTCCTCGATCGCGGGGGCTTTTAGCCACCGGTCAAGCGTTGGAGAGTTGTCTGCATCATTCGTTAGACAGTTGATTGTACTCGAGAGGCATTCTGGGAGTACACTGACACGAGTTGTTATTCGTTTCTACTGAGGTCTGAGAGTTTTGGTATCTTGAGATTGAGGATTGGGATTTCTTGTCGGATTTGTGGGGTTGTTTGTTGGAACCAGAGGAGGGCATTGTGATATAGAAGGCTTGGTGAAGACTAGCGAGGGCTGCGGATTATGACAGAATCGTAGTTTAATACGGCAACGAGTCTCCAGCGAAGAAATAAATTTGCTTGATGGCAGAACGAAAACAACGGTCCATTGTAGAAGGTATTCTTATAGAAGAGACTATCAGGACATTATGGAAGTGTTTATCCTGGATTTGTCCTTTCAAGGAGCTTAGAGAGCTAGGACATAGATATTATTAGAAATTCCCACGCTACTTTCAAACAGGGATTGGGAGCTTACAGCACTTTCGACGCTACAAGTTTGTGCACATTCATCAAAATTATGTCTTGGGCGAACATCAAGCTTACCTTTCGAGACTTTGACTGATTGGATTCCTGTTAAGAAGAAAATTATTCGACAAATAGCGATATGGGACGGGGCTCCTTTTGGTTTATGTTTCAATCTCAATCTGCAACGAGGGGCAGCCTAGTGGAACTCCTCTACCCAGGCCTGTAAACTGTAAAATTTGCGTAGTTCCAGTGAAGATTTGAAGATATCTAGAGACTTTCTGAATCTAAGTTATTCTATACCACTGGAACTGGAACGAATCTGCCATCTGACACGAGGGAAAATGGTCCCGCTAAAAAGCCCTTACATCTTGAGGCTACATGCCGCTCGGCTGCCTGCTCCATGACAGCGCGGGACTCCCTGTGTCGCTAAAGCACCTGAATTTCGGCAAACCAACCTCATATTTTCAGCGAATCGATCACTGTAATTTCAGGCGTTGTCAAGTAAACTCTCGAGCCAGACACTCCTAGGACTTTTCACCGCGAGAATGTATAGCAGGACACAAATCAGGACAAAAATATGCCTAAGATCCCTCTGCATCCAAATATCAAAGGCATTGAATGCTCCTGAGGACAATAGCAATGACGCAATGCATGTTTTCGCATGCATAAGCCACGCTCAGGACATTTTTGAAGACGGAAGCTCCTGAGCAACCGCAACGACCTCAAGGACAAAACCATGTAAAGTTTAGCATAGTGAAATTGAATAAGAAGCATTTGAAAAAGATTGAACCCTTTTTCACAGGTCATAGAATAATTACAAGCTGTCTAGTCCGGAATATAAAGACGCTAGGCTAGTCCAGATCTGGTTATGGGAGGCGTTTTAGTGCCTTAATTATGTGGCCTCAGCACTGGAGCCCCATAAAGTCCTGAGACCGTTCCAAAAGTCCTGACTTGAAAACAAATCCTCGCGTCCAACTATTTGCGACCCATGCGCACCGCTCACAAAAACCAACCGTTCTACCCGAGTCACGGATTTCTTCATCATTTTTCCGTTCCAGTATCGATAATTTTGAAAGGCAAATCTTTGGTTGCCTGCTTGTCATACTCTTTCAGAATAATTCGGTCCATTTACCACAGTCTCCACCCCCACCGTGTGACCGTGCGATGACTAGGCTCAAACTCGATCAATGGGGCAGCAGATGGTCTTTTGCTCGTGGAGCCACGAAAGCAACACATAGAACGAAGGGCCAATCTGTGACTGAGCTCACAGATGCCTTGGCTGAAGTCGATGGTCTGCTCGCGGGAATCAATTATCTAGAGAAATTGGAACCCGAGTCTGAGGATTCTCATTTTCCTTCCGCACAAAACGCCAAAGACAACAATTCGCCAAGAACACCAGCAAATGGTTCTTGGCTGAGCCATCTGACTTTTGATTTGCCTCAATTGGACACCTCAGACAAGGGAAAGTCAAAGATTGGAACGAGACACCTTCGGAATATTCTCAATGAGAAACTGATCAGCTCAAGCGAACGCCCACGCCGGGTGCCCCACAAGTCCCAATGGGCCACCCTTCGTAGCCTTCGAAAAGCATCAATGTTTCACTACAGCCAATTCACTAAGGTGACCGCTGATTCAACATCAGCCGAAATACGAAAATTGAGAAAATCCTATGTGACCGCCAAAAACATGCTGGAAATGGGGATATTGACTTTTCGAGATGTTGTTCATGGCCACACTCCTTCGACTCTTGTGGATATCTTCGCCTTCGCGAGCTTGTCATATGTGATATCAAAGACGCTACATTCCAACGGCCACATGGACGAGTCAGATATTCTTTCTGGAATCTTAGACTGGCGGGCTGCTATTGCTGATGTGAAAGAACGATCAGCCTTTGACGAGATCGCAAAGCACCTGTGGCCCGAGGCACAGGAAATCATGCACTTCTTTCCAGTGGACAGCCAGAGATCAAGCCCGAGTCCACCTGAGTTGAGACGTGACGGGAGCGCCGTGAGCTTTGCTCCATCTCCAGTTCAAGAAGAGTTGGGGACTGGATCTTCCAGGCTCGGTGACGATTATACACCGTCGCAAGGAGTTCCGCTGCATACCTCATGGGCGGATGAGTATGCATCGATACTGCAAAACGACAACTGCCCAATAAGCGAAGCGCAAGATTTCTCAATCGAACTCCAGGAGCAAGCTTGCCAACTTGTTCAAGAGACAAAGTCTCACGAAGACTTCATGTTTTCAACTTGGCTCAATTTTGACAGCACCCTGCTAGACGATGGCGTCGATCCCTTCTTGTACCAAAATATGAGCCCGGATTCAGATCCTGGAGGGTCATCACAGGCAGGCCTTTCAAGTATCCCAAGTGAGTCGAGAGGCCCGCCCCACGGCGTCGATTCAGGCGAAGAATCTCCACCACATGAAAACATGCAAGTTCCAGCGGAGGCATCTACACTCGACCGACTGTTGAGTACCCAATTATTTCAGGTGGTTTTTCAGTTCGTTATTCGTCAGTAACTCTCATCTTTCCTTTCGATATATAGTACTAACTAGTGGCCCAGATGTTTCCGAGGTTGGCGACCTACTAGATGTTCTCTCGGGACGAGGATTGACGTCCCAGAAGGGGGGCTTAAGATCTAATCATTCACGTCCGCCAAGGAGGGCATTAGAATTCGTTGATCAAGTTCCAAGGCAATTATTTAGTTCTTTGCATCGTGAAGCCGCCCAAATCCATGAAACTTTTCGTGGAATCGTTGCTATGGCAGAAATGTTCGTCAGGCTTGGCTCTCTTCAAACGATCAGAGAGGTCGAAGATTATATTATTGCGGTTGGCCGGGTAAGCTCTTTCGGGTATTCTACAGTATGGTAAAAGCTAAGCAATTTTCCTTGTAGTATCTTACCCATACATATGATTCATTTACGAAACTGGTTTCGAGCACTCTGATACAGTGTCTGGTCGCGTCCGGAAGTATGAAATAGAATCTTCTCTATCCAGACTGCGTCCAAGGGGCCGACGAATACTCCATTGAATACATCAACAGAAGAGAGAAGGCTGAGCAGCAATGGGCAACTTCCAATTTTGACCACATTGAGCCATCTGAAAAACTTCCCTCAACTGGCAGATCACCTAACGCAAGTTTTCAAACAAATTCAACCAACACCCGGAAACGGGCTCACCAAGATACGTCAGAATTAGATGCGAAGCGTCGGTAAGTTGAAACCGATTGATAAAGACCCATAGTCTAATTATTTAGCCGACGAACCAGTCCTAGTCCTGCGTGTCAAAGTCCATTTTCCGGGACAGATGTTTCGACCATCGAGCATTGCCCCTTTGATCAGTGTTCCAAATCTTACACAGGTAGCGCCGCATCCAACAACCTTTCTCGCCACATCCGGACCGAGCACCAGAATAAGATTCTAAAGTGCCCAAGTTGTGGTAGGGCATTCCGCCGTCGGGATAACCTTCGTCAGCATTTCTTGAAAATCCATAGTACCACTGAGCTACCGAAGTGGATTGCCGAGAAGCGTCGAGGTCCGTCCGACTAGCCGCGTACTGAAATGTTGTATTTTCTTTGTTGAATATGCCTTACCCAAATGGCATTGTTCGTTTACTCTCTTTTATACTCGGACTTTTCCAGCTTTTCTTTCCGAGATATTGAAGTTTCCTGAGGTTGTATTATTTCTTTACATTTTTTACGGGGTGGAGTTGATGGTCAAAGTCTAACGCACCGAATGTCTTATCACTTTCAAGAAGAAAACTGAAAAGGAATTGATCGTTGGAGTAAGGCAGCCCAGAACGGGAGTTGACATCGAACGTCACGCTATTTTCACATTTTTCCCCCTATCGGTTCGGGCCTCGTAGGTCGATGATTGGGAGCCGTAGTATGTTTACTTCATTTCTTTAGTAGAGATTGGTGATATTGAATAAAGATGGAATGCAATTCTGATTAATGATACCTACGCGAGACTACTGGCCCATCAGACGAGCGCGAAGCCCCTGAATTTGTAGCTTCCCGACAATAGAGTTTTAGCGATTTCCTCACTGTAAATCGCTACCGTAATGCCTCTCCAGTTTTCAGGAGCAATGCGACGCGGCTCAATGTTGCCCCGCTATGACAGCTGAATCTGGCATACCTATATTGTGGCTCTGAAATTAAAAAGGCTGATTGGTCTGGAAACGCCACGCCAAGAGCAGCTGAGGTTCATCCCAATTTTTAGCTTATATTATTTAAAGCCTCATCTAGCCCCAATCAATGATTCAGTAATTCATAGAATCAAGAATGGCTTTCTATTTACGAAGCCTGTTAGTCTTGTATCTTTCTTTTTGGAGAATTAGGGCAGCCCACACGAGCCTAGCCCCACCGGCAACGATCTACAGCGGCGGTCACCCCATCACAACCACCACTGCGACGCACGTATTTCCAGACCCTGGCGACAATGTTTTTCTCCGCCCGTCGGCTGGCGAAATCCTGACAGCAGGTTCGACATATACCGTCAGCTGGAGCAGTCCCGCCGGATCTTTGGTCAATATCAATCTCAACGGTGGAGCCGCGAGTGAGTTTGGGGAGCTATGCAAGGGGTGGATAATCAATTCGAAGTGTGGGAGTTTGGCATTGGACCTACCAAATTCGGGGAGCTTCGTGTGGAAATTGGCGACTCCAGACGATTCTTTGGACTTTGGCCCAAATGGAATAAGGTATTGGTTGAGCATGTGGCAAAATGGGAAGAGCGATGTCCGTCTGCCATACCTTCAAAAATTTACTGGCTGACTTGTGACTTAACAGCTTGACGCATACGCTTTGCCGGCCTTTCAGGTATGTTTTGATTTTGTAAAAATCGGATAATTGGAGAAAGGGCACTGAAGATAATACTGTAGTCTTCTGCGAATTTTACGATTGTGAGATCCGGAAATGTAGCTCCTCATACGACGCCTGTCAATACTCCCTCGCCTTCTTCAACGAGCAAGTCGCTACAGAGTACTTTGACACCTTCCTCGACAACGTTTCCGTTTCCAAGTAGCAGTCTGCAGCCTCCTTCAACACCATCATTCTCGAAGACATTCTCGTCTCAACCCAGCAGCCAGTCCAAAACAGCCGTCTCGACTGCAACGTCGGCAACCTCAAGCACAGAACTATCATCTAGCATATCTAACACTTTTACCAAGGAAACTACAAGCGCCAACCCCGGGACCTCTAGAACATTTTCAACAAGTAGTCCTGATATCTCGCGGAGCTCGGCGACTACCTCATCGAATATAACTCCAAGCACGCGGAGTCCCCAGCAGACCCAAGCCAGTGCGTCGACTTCTCCACCAACGGCAACGTCCAATTCTGTGGCCCGGATAAGATTCAGTCCACTTAATTCATGGTTCTTGGTTGGGACTATGTTTTTGACAACTCTATTTTGAAGTCTCCAAATTCGTTAACACTTTGAAGCTGGGACTTACGCGATACTAATAGTCGCAAATACAAAAATCTAAAACACAAGATAAATCATGAGTATGTGCCTTTTCATTTCACACATTGTGTCGTTCAAGCGAGCAGAATATTGAGACCCAAGCTCTGCATCGCGAGTTTCCAGTCTACAGTTACCTCTGCGGTGCTCTCACTTCCCTGCATGCGCCAGCACTCCTTGATAATTGCCAAGGCATGTGGAGAGCTCCCAAATGGACGGCGATTAACCTTCGCCTTGATGGCAATGTCGAGAAAGGCCGTCTGCTGGTCTCCAGTAGCCATCGACCCCGCAATGCAAAGTGACCAGGAGAGGCTACGAACAGTTTCGGCTTGAGGAAGAGCATTGAATGCATCAATAATCTTGAAGACATTCGCATGGATCTCGGGCACATCTGGGCAAGGCCCCGATTCGACTGTATACAAATAGATGAGGGCGCTATAACCGTATATACGCGTCACGAGTAACTTGGTGTACGCATTAGGATCGGCGAAGAAATCAAGGTGGGAGCTCCGTTCTATGCGTGCAGATAATGCCACCATCTCGCGTTGCAGCTTTGTGTCGATGTCAGAGGCTCGTGTTGTGAGCTCGCGAATGCTAAGTTGATTCTTTGTCTTCATCGTCTCCTTCCAGCTTGCAAGCTTGATAATATCCAGGACTCCTTGAATAGCCCATTCCTCGCAGCCTGTGAAAGTACTCAAAGGCAAACATGAATTTGAGAGTCGGAATTCGGCACATTCTGTCTCGAGTAGGGTTCCAATTGCGGCGCAAGATTGAAATTTATACCATGTTAATGCAGTGGAGAAGAATCGGTATGCTTCCTTATGTGTGTTTGACAGATCTTTCACTTGGTCGGATCGAAACGCTTCGTGGGCGAGGGGGAGAATGTATGAAGCCGCATTCAAATGGACCTTCCAACTATCACTGATGCCTTCTAAGACCTATAAATGTACTTTTTTTTAGCATGTATAAGCATGAAAAGGCTTGAGGAATGACTTACCTCGAGTGAGATGAGAGTTGCCACGCACGCAAGAAGTTCAACATATTGGGGCAACCGCGGTCCTGACGAACTGCTCTCCAGAGCCCCCAAGCGATGTAGAAGTTTGCTAATTCTGCTTATTGTAAGAATATGTTCTGCCAACTGAGACTGCAGTCTAGAACAAGCGGGCATTTCTCGTGCGTTTTGAATGTTGCCAAATTGAAGCTCATACTCGTGAGCCAGGACCTCGAAATGCATGTGATAGGCAGAAACACTGAGAGCCGCATGATAGAGAGGCTCTAGTTCTAGTAGAATAGAAAGAAGCCATCCGCGTCCGCCTTCGATTACGCTGTGTTTGTAAAACGGAAACTGTAACGGGAAGACATAATCTACGTAGTGCATTAAGAGGCCAGCTTCTTTTTCGCCCAGTACAGGCGGCGACTGGATTGGCCCTACGCAATCCAGTTCATTTTCCTTTAGAATAGGCAACTTGACAGTCCCCCTATCATCATTCGTGGCTACATCTTCTGCCAGCCCAGGAAGCCAGTGCGAAATCCGGGCTTTGCTCAGGTTAGTAGAATAGACCTCGTTCAGGGAAGGGCCGGAAGGCAGGCTCTGCGGTATTGGCTGTGCACCTTCGACCGAACTCGGGATGTTAATCGAACGATCATTCTCGGGGGAATGATGAGTTTGTGGTAATCGGGGTGCGTTCTGGTGGGCCCTGAATTTGCGTTTGAGGTTGGTGGTCTCTTTGACCTTCTGACGCCAGGCTGCGACTTTTGCCTTCTCGGCGGAACCGCCATCCATCCATGCCGGGCGTGGACCATAACCATGACAAGTGATTCCCAGCGACAGGCAAGCCGCGCAGGAAGGATAGCTCTGGTCGCATTTCTTTTTTCGAAGTTTGCAGGTCCAGCAGGCGCCCTGGCTCCGTTCTCCACCCGGCATTACGAAGGAGTCTGCGGACCAGGAAGATGGAGGGACAGCTGGAGGAAATAATAAGCAGTAACATGCGCTCCGACCACGAAGAGCGCACTCAGAGAACAATGATGAATAATGTTCTCAGCCGCGTTTCGCAAGAAGGGTGCGCGGGGTGGATCAACTTAAATAGGGGTCAGCGGAATGGGCCCTGATTTGTCAGTCCGCGCCCACTTTGAAGTGACTAGACAGGGGAGTCGGCGGATCGAGTGTATAACTCCCGCGCACCCTTTGCGCAGCACTTGGTATGATATCTGGCTTTACTTACGTTCTAGCATTATCTTACTACGAAGGTGAATTTGTAATTATTTGTTGCAAATGACCCTCTTCTCTCTGCTTTGTAAGTTTCCTCAAGCATCGTGTTCCACGGAAGAAATTATTGTGGACCCAATCTCTATCTATAAGAACCTCATGCCTCTAGATAGAGAGAGTCCTCCATATCATCATCTCAAAGCAAATTCTGACTATATTGATTCAAAACACCACGAGCAACCTCAAAAATCTCTTGACACGATTACAACTTAATCTTCTCCCAGCAAATCAATTTCGAGACATACAGCCATGCCTTCATACGTTATCGTTGGAGCTTCTCGTGGGCTTGGTGTGAGTAAATTGTTGAACGTACATATCTTCATCAAAGGCTAACTTGTGTATAGTACGAATGGCTCCATTATTTGAGCAAAAACTCAAGTAACACCATCATCGGCCTAGTGCGTTCCGTAGAAACAGTCCAAGCCAAACTCGATTCTGATTCGATCTCTAACGTGCATATCTTTGCTGGCGACATGGCCGATATTGCCTCTCTAGAGAAAGCGGCTCTTGAAGTATCAAAGATCACACAAAGTGTCGACTACCTCATCGTCAATGGCGCATACGTTCCACTTAAAACTGCTGGGCTTCATCCATCTGGGTTCACGAGCAGGGCAAAAGCTGCCGAACTCAAAGAGGAGATGGGTGATGCTCTGAACGTGAATGTAGTTGGAGTTATTTACACCATCAATGCCTTCCTACCTTTGGTCCGCAGAGGAAGTGCAAAGAAGATTACAGTAATCTCGAGCGGCCAGGCAGATCTCGACTTGGTTGTGCCTCATAGTATCCCCGGCTTCGTGGTTTATGCATCCATCAAAGCGGCTACAAACATGGTAGTTGCTAAGTATGCCGTTGAGTTGAAAGACGAGGGGATCACTGTTCTTGCCCTCAGCCCGGGAATTGTCAATACGCAGGAGGGACTAGGTATGATCTCCACGGGTGATTGGGACAAAATTCTAGGTTGATCTGACAGAGTTTTAGTAACCGAAGAAGAGATGAAAGCTTTCATGGTGGTCGGTCAGAAACTGGCGCACGTTTATCCGGACTTCACAGGTCCTATCACTGCGACAGAGAGTGTTATGGCACAGAAGAAGGTCATTGAGGGCATTACGTTGGAACAGAGCGGTTCTTTCCTTTCCCACAAGGGCAATAAGGAGTGGCTATGAATATTCTACATTTGTTGCGCTTTTGAGAGAAATGGCCAAATTTAAAACATATAGGAAAATATGGGAAGATTTCAAAGAGATTATATAGAGCTTCGATATCCGTCTATAGCCTCAGTCAAACTTCTGAGTTCAAGCTTACTAGTGTTCTTTAAATGCCTCGGATATCTCGCTCTGTGTTCCTCTTTGTGGATAGAAAACGCCCAAAAACCATCAAACCTCCCAATTGGGTGTGTCGTGCGCATTGTCAATGTCACCAATCCAGAAGAGAGAAAGTACCGAGTGTCTTCACGGGACATCACAACAGAGCTATGACCAGGCTTTAGATGAAAGAGTTCTGGATTCAAAATTTCGAGAAAAACCCCGATAAAGCTGTTGTTCATATGTAACCTAAGTTTCCCCTTGAATTGAATTGATCTATGTACTATGGATTCGCGATCTCGAGTAAAAAGTTCCCGATATCATCCGCTTTCGCTAACTATTTACACATCGCTAAATTTCCCTTCCCTTGACTTCCTCACATTTACTTTTGAAGAGTGAGGAGACCAGGTCGGTAGGGCTGTTGGTCGTAGGAGCCGGTGAAGCCGGGCTTCTGTCCCTGGAAGAGCAATTGCAGGTTGCAAGGATCAATAGTGAAGGTCTGATCGGCGTTGTCACGGATCAGGTCACCGTGACTGATATCGTTGGTCCATGTAGCGCCGCTGTTGGCCTTTCCAGCAAAAGGCTGACTCTCGCCGTTGGACTGCGCCTTCCACGTACCACCCAGACTGGTCGACGTGAATGAACGGAAGTACCGTCCATTACTACCAATAGCCTCAACGATCATGAGGTATAGATTTTGACCCTTAACTGTGTAGACCTGAACGGCTTCGAAAAGAGCATTCGTCGAGTCGCTGAGGATTACGGTTGACGTGGTACCGAAGTTTCCAGGGAAGTTTCCGATAGGCATGCTGGCTCTGTAGATCTTGCCGTTGTCACCTGCAAAGAACAAGTACATGTTCGTGCTATCACCGATAACTGTTTGGTCGATAGCACCGGTGCTGGTGCCGGATATGGTGCCGGAGAAAAGCGGCTGTGCTGCTGACCATCCATTGGCATTGGTGGGATCAGAGGAAGTCTTGTACGAGAATGCTGTGGCACCCCATTGATAGGCGAGCACCCAGATTGACTTCGGGGCGAAGTAGAAGATTGTTGGCGCAACGGTTGATCCACTCATTGAGTTCTGGGCGACGGACCCCATGCTGGACCAATCTGAGAAAAGGCCGAAGTTCATGGAGCCATAGTTGGAAGAGCCATGATTCGACGCATAAACAAGATGCTGCCCATTGTAAGGTACGTGGGTGAAGTCTTTGAGCGAAACCCATCCATTCTTCGGTTGTGCGAGTGCTGCGTTTGGAGTTGCCGTCCACTTGTACGTCGAGGGAAGAGCGCACTGCCCCACGACAACAGTCGCCGACGATAATAATGCGATGCCGTTAATGAATCTCATTGTGGATGATTGCCTGACGGGATATAATGAGGATGGGTATCAAAAAGTGGGAGCTCAAGCAGGATACCGTTGGGCTTTATACCCAAAGCCTTGGCTTTCTAGACCAGCTAGACAGATTAGCGTCGATCCAACTTTAGCGCATGGGAAGCAATCCAAGAGGAGATTCTCCGGGAAGTATGACATAGAAAACAAGCTAAACAGTTCAAGAATAGTGGACAGTTGTTGGTTGAGATGTTCCACGAGTTGTGGTGCATGGCTAAAGCGAAACAGAAGCCCGAATTCAATAGGCAATTTTGGACTCCTCTTGGTCAACTGCACCGGGATGTGGCCTTCGGGTGACTCGTCACGGAGTAGAACAGGGCATTAGGATGACTCTGCTAGCGATAAAAGCACAACTTGGGCTGCAAACTTAACAATTTCATTGGCGGGTTTTACGTGCATCTTGCCATGGACGAAAACTTGACCCTGAAACAAGAGGCATTAAGGACTTAGTGAACTCCTTTATTAATTTGAAGCAATTTACCCGAAACTGGTAAATAACCGCAGTTACAATTTTCCGCATCAGAATGCGGGGAAACCCCCGTCAATTTAGAAGCGGCCCAGTAAAATGTACACGCATTAATCCCAAAGTGTGACTACTTTTCGCTTGTGCTCTGCCGGTGGCTTGGCCGCGGACGCGGTTAGGCAGTTCTAGGGACGAGTATACCGAGACAAAATACAAAGTTTGCGCAAATAGTCCTCGTTCATTCAGGCAGATCTTGTTGAAATCGCTTCCAAGATCGCATATTCATAATTCTCATCTTACTGACATAACGAAAATCGGACAAAATTTACATCAGATGAAATTACTGATACGATCATTTCCGGCCCGACACCGGTGGGACAAATTCGAACGGAAATTTCGCTGTGGAGTCATTATCCACCTATGCAAGAGCTGAAATGCGACGATCCACTATGTTCGCCAGCGTGACACAGATCAACATATGAACGGAGAAATATTTTACTCACACAGGATTGCCAGCTATTCATTCACCCCCGGATTATCCACGCCATATCTACTGTTGTTGTGCTACCTGCTTCTCCTTCCATTCAGCCGCAAGGTCTAAGAATCGCCGATTTTTGGAACGTGTGGCGAGATCCACGGCATCCCAGCCGGCAGGGTCCATGACGAGTCCCGGATCTGCACCCTTCTCGAGCAGGAATTGGACCGCTTGTGTACAATCCCAATTTGGATTCGACAGCGCGACATAGCATAGCGGCGTTCCCCAATGATTTCCCAGCATCCATCCTTTGGGCTGGTCCAGCGTATTAGGATCAACCCCAAGTTTATCGACAAGATGAATGAGCATAGCCATGCGCTCGGAGTGTAGCTTCGCGCGAGACTTATCAGGCATTTCGGACTGTTCTTCTCCCCCATTGCCACTATTTATAGCTGCTCTTGCTGCAAAGTGTAGCGCCCGACGACCCATCTGGGCGCCTTTCGACCTCAGAAGCTCAAAGGTCGCCACTGTACTCTGTGCAGCAGCCTTTTCGAGCAGGGGCGGACATCCATTCGCATCGTTTCTGCGCTCATCCTCGCCTGTCAGGTCAAGGTCTTTAGGGATTGTGGCGGCGCCGTGATCCAGACACCATGTGACCAGTTCGCCGTCATTAACCACTTCCCACAAAAGCGGCTGGTCCCCCGGACGCCGTGAGTTGATGTCCCATCCATGGTCAATTAATATTTGAAGTACTTCTTTGGGGGGGTCCTCAATGTTGAGGCCTGAGTAGGCCGGTACTTCTGCGCCGTGCTCGAGGACGTATGTCAGGACGCTGGTTGCGTTTCGACGAATAGACAGCGTGACAGCCCGTGATAAGAGCCCTTCCACAGTCTCGTGCGAGTCTGGGGCAGACGCAAGAGAAAGTGCCTCTACGATGAGAGGAACATCATCGTTTTGACAGGCTGTAAGAATTAGCTGTCGTGGTCGACGGTGGTTGGTACTGGGAGCAGAAGTTGGGGAAGTCTGCCCGGACGACGACATCTCATTGAGCTCCTTGATAATTGGAATCGAAACTTGAGTTTATGGAGAGTTAGACAAGATGCGTTCTATAATAAAATATCTAAACAAGAATGATACGCGACGCGCGCGAGCAGACGATGACTCTTCTGGTCACGTGAATTACCAAGCCTCAGCACGCTAAAAATAGGGGTGAAGGAACGCCAGAGCCCACGAACCCACATCGGAAGTGGCAACATTCCTTTGATAGCCCAAGACCAGCCCTAGAATAAGTGCGGCCTGCGATCTTGTCTCATCCTTCGACACGCGGCGCAGCAACATGTGGAATCAAGCTTATTCTAGCCTTAAACCCGCAACAATCCTCGCTGCGACGCGGCTGAGATGGGAGCTCCCAATTCGGTAAATACTGCGATCAATCATCGAACGCGGCCGCCGCGGCCCCTAAGGCAGGAGCTGAAGGATCAATACGAGAAGATTCAGTTTGATTTGAGGACGTCATGGGAGGAAATGATTGAGGATCTCAGCAAATGAGAAGCATTGAACCTTGTTTCAGCCTCCATTCGCTTGAGAACTGTGGACCTAAGAGATGAAGATCTTGCATAGTAATCACGGGATGCAGGTTCGGAACGTAGCTTTGCTGAATATAGACGCGGCTACTTTTTTCTGGGATGATTCTATACACTCCTTCCAGGTCCAAGGGGTGAGTAATCACAATTGGGCTGAACGTCCGGCCGCCTCATCCTTCGTTCTATTTCGTCTTATATCGTGATAATTCGCAGTTAGCTCTGATTATATTTACGTTTAGATTTCTTTCTATCGTTGGCGTTCTTTTCCTTCTCTGTGACGTTTCTCTTGCTCAATATGGTTTCCTCCACTGGCTTTGCCAGCCTCGCTGTTCTCGTTTCACAGGCGTTTTTCAATACAGCTTCTGCTTTGCCTGGTGCGTTTCCTGGACGCGCCGAGCATGAAGCCAGAGCTCCTTATGATGCGCGAGTCACCTCAAAGCCAGTGCCCCTACCTGGTCGATTTAATCTACGGGCTGCTTCATCTACCCACTACAGCAATACAACGACGGTACCCGTTATAAAGAGCACCTCACTGAGTAGTTCTTCCTCCAGCGCTGCTGTTCCCACAGTCCCATTTGGTGTCTCAACAACAGTTATTTCGGGAACGACCTACTCTTTGACGTATGTCGCCACCACTGCTTCCAAACCAACAACGATCGTTGAGTCCAACGCTCAAACGACTACGACCGCGACCTATTCTGCCGGTGCTCCCATATGGGTCATACCCATCTTGCCTCCCGGATTCCCATTACCTCCACCCCCACCTCCTCTAGTTGCACCACCCCCAGCAGGAGGTGGTGGCGGCGGCGGTCCTACGGGCTGTGAGTTTGGCTGTGAAGGAGACAACAACCCAAGCGGCTCCCAAGATTCTCAAACCCCCACAACTACCCAAAACTCTCAGTCAACTAGATCCCCGACTGCTTCAAGCTCATCCAGTTCATCATCATCATCATCATCATCTGGGCTATTCTGCGAGGTTGGGTGCTCGATCTGCAATCTAGGCCGTCGTGAAGCACCCACCGCAACGCCAAATAGACCTAAGCGCCAAATCGGCAATTTGATGCAATTTGCCAGCAGTGCCCTGCAAGAGCGAAACATTCCAGGAGAGGATAGCGATGGTGTGGCTGAGACTTACAGTGAGGTCAAGTCCGCCGGGAACACCCTTACAGTCGCACTCGCAGACGGTCCCGTACCCGGTAGTACCGTAGCTCGGCAAGGCATATCTTCGTCGCAATTTACCGCTTTTGATCAGGCCGAGCACAATATTTTTGTTGGCGGCCTGGAAGGATGTACATCTGTCATTGTCGTATCACGTCAAGGGGCTTGGGCAAGCCATTTTTGGGAAAGGCCGGCTTTCACATCGGGAGATGCAAAGTTTCAGTCAGATGTGATCGGTTTTTTGCAAAGTGACCTTGGAAGTCATGCTGCAGCTTTTGCAGATAGCGCTACAACCAAGGTGTTCATAATGACGCCGGCACCTGAGGATAACGATTTAAATGGCAATGGTAACCCGTCAAATGGTAATAATCCGCAAAAATACCCCACACAGGTTGGAGACATAACCACAGCACTCAATCGAATCGTTCCTGGAGCAACACTTCAAACTTTCGTATACCAGGTACAGAGAAGTGACGTGGCTTTGAGGGCCGGTGCCTATGGAAAGGCCATGGTAAGTGCGAGCAACCCATTACATTCTGCCATGCTGACTCTTTCAGATCCTCTATAGCAACAACCAAAATGTGGACCCGGACCCTCAAGGGATGTTTGATCCGTGGGATCCCGCTCATCATGCCTACCAAGTCTGGACTCAGGCGCAGTTGATTGGCCATGACGATTGGATTCCTTGCACAGGAAACTCAAAGCGTGATGGATCTTCGTGCCCCATCAGCAGCAAGTCTTCATCTGCTGTCTCCAGCACCGCGAGCTCTACTGGGCCCAAAACAACTTCAAGCACCGTCAGCCCGACCCCATCCACCCTGGCCACTTCAAGCTCTGTATCACCGTCAAAACCGAGCTCCAGCATAGCAACCTCATCATCTAAGCCAATTTCCAGTTCCGCAAGCTCTGTTTCAAGCATCAAGCCATCTCCAAGTACCACCACTACTGCCGCCTCGTCACCCCCAACCCCGACTGTGGACCCGAACAGGCCAACTAATCTGAAATGCTACGGCGCCAACTCGCCTAGCAGCCTATTTTCCTTTGACTCAGGAAAGGCCACAGATCCAATTAACACCTTCTGCAACTCTTGGATTGGTGACTACACCTACCAAGTGGACAAAGTCAGCATGACCTCGTTCTACGCCATCGACGGCCAGCCGGCCTACAAATCCAACCAGCTGTTGCAGATTAGTGGTATTGTGAGCGATTATAACTCTGCCAAGGCAGATACGGATGAACAGAAAGCTGCTACCATTGCGAGCTGCGTCAAAGGGCTGACGAATGTGCTTTGGTATTGTGATTATGGGAGCGGGACGAAGTGGGGCGGCGTTGGGCTGTGGAACGGGCAAGTTCTGGGAATTGCTGGGGATACAGATTCAATTACTTTGCCTCTTGGTTATTAGTAGACTTGGGCTTTTGAGGTATATTAAATTTGATTTTTTTGGGTCGCTCCTTTGATCGCTCCTTTGAAGACTCATCCGAACTAGAATACCTATAAACTCAGGATTAATTTTCCCCGTCGCCGGTTCCGTTTTAGTCTGCGGACGTGAGCAACTGCTGCTTTAACCTGAGCTGAGGGTGAGCATACCTGAGCAGAGCCTGAGCATGCTGAGCACGCCTTGAGTCAGCCTGCGCACCATAATGTGGAACCCATTTTGGCCTCCTGTGTGACCCGGAGCAGTCCGTCGAGGAAGCGAGGCTACGGGGCTATACCGTGCAGGATGAGTCGCAGTGCTAAATGAGCGGACTAGAAAAGAATACAGAATATTTGTTTTACGGGTAACAAGAGAGCTCCTTTAATTAAACACACAGATTAACGTAATTCTGGTTGTAGCACAAAGAGTGAAAGGCAGACCACGCTAAGTCCATTCTAAGAATCGATTATAAGAGTATAAGAATATTTATTATTATATCATCATTGAATTGAGGAAATAAAATAAGTATAAACAAAGAAAATAGCTTTTTATTGACCTCGATTCTTACGTCGGAACAACCTACTAAATGTCCTTTCTTGGCTGCCTTCCTCTTGAGAGGTATCAATTCCGTTAAGAGAAATGTTAAGGATATGGCCCTTATTCTTAGAAGGCGCAGCCCGTAGATTTTGCAATGCATAGGAATGATTGGCATCCCACTCGTTCAACCTCCTTTCCAAGTCATTGAATGAATATTGCGCTGCAGCCAGGCTTTGTGTGGTTTCTTGGCTAACGGCGCCGCACCGAGCCTCCTGTTTCTTTCGGACTTTCAGATCGTTGAGCTGCGTCCTGGCACTGTATTTTCTGTCCTCTATAGCTTTTCTCTCGCTGTCTATGCACGCTGTTAGAATAGAGCATCAATGTCAATCAAGTTTCAATCTATCTTACATTCTGGATTTGGCCTTTTTCGTTCGACAAATATTTTATTAAGGTTGCTGTCCTCATTACCAGCCATGAAATTCGGTACATCGAGTAGCCCGTGGGCCCGGATCGAACGCGCGCCAATAATAAGATCATATTGCGGTTGTGGGGATATGAGGAACCGCATGTCGCGGAAGACCCGTATGCTCTTCTTGTGATACCAAGTCAGGTAGATTGCAGCTTCGGGAGTAAATTTGTGGCCAGTAATACTAGTAGCACCTTTCTTTTCCTCCCTGGTAAGCGGCCTAAAGTTCTCTTTAGGGAGCTGGAGAACGTTGAGGACGAAATCTCGCGATACGATATTCCCTTGGTGGTTACCAGTATCGATAGTACATTTTGCGATTTTGGGGATGTTGCTCCTGTTTGTATCCTTTCTGCTAGATAGTACGTAGACTGGTAAAATCCAAGGTGAGTCGGACTCCGTGTCCCCCTAAGCAGGTGAAGTCAGAGAGAGTCTATAGGGCTAAGAATACAAACAGGGAAGGTGACTTACCTCATCTCCTACAAGCCTTGGCTTGGTGGATTGCGCCTCCTCTTTTATTACAGAATTCTTCCTTTCTGTTACATTGATGCACAACACCCCTAGCAGATGCTCAAACCAGGTATATCTTGGAGCGTAGATTTTCGCAATGGCCGTGCGAGAATCCTGGGTATCTGCACCATGAGTGCTAGCTAGTTCAGGGTTATCTTCAACGACGGTGATTCGAGACACACTGGATCGCACTGACGGAGTGACCGATGATGAGCGGCGTCGTGTAGAATGCGAATTGTCGCCATCTGGAGACAAGTAATCGTTGCATCCTATTTTTATGAGCAAACGAGCGCTGTAAAGTGCACGAAGACATAAACGAAAAGCAAGCATACTGTTTTCTGCTGTTGGGCTTGACATCGTGACAGGTATTGGGTTGTGGCAAAGTCTGCGCTTCTTCGCAGGTACGCTTACTTCTCCTGCAAGTAATTGCTGGAGTGATGATTTGACGGAAGCTGCAGTCTGGGGCAGGCTCTTTTCTTATACACTGGTTCGCGCTGGGAATGGGTTCGCCAGTCGAGAATCTGGCGGGGGACTGAAGACACGTGTGAGCTGTATTATTGTGGTGGCTGCGCATCAGATCATGCTCTCAACACTTCCTTCCTGCGGTTTCAGCTCACGAACGCAGTTTCCGCACTTTGGGGTAGCACGAATGGCCGGATCTCTGGAACATGCCGCCGCGAACCCTGGATCTCTTGATCATGTTTCCCCCCAGCAGTCGAAAGGGCGGTGGTTCTCAATCTGTAATTGCTTTTCTCGACGTAGTCGGCGGGGTTAGCGAGGCAATTGCGCCCCGTGTTACCCATCAGGCCTTCTCCTCCTCTATTGTGGCGAGCTCGGAAGCAGATGGTTGCTCAGCTGAAGCATCGCGGTGGGTTGATCAGCGCGCCAACACTTCAAATACAGTAGTTGTGGCCCGCTTCCACCCGACGACTTTGTGGTCCTATACTGTACTAGTATTGTATGGGCGTGTCCGGTAGATGCAGGATGTGTGTGTGGAGTGAGGGCTACATCATGCCAGATGTTGGCATAGTTCTGATTCCATCTGAAGCCCCTACTTGTTCTTAGCTTCGAGGACCAGATTCGTCGGCGCGATGTGAAAAATGCACCAAGCAGCGACGCGAAGGTGGGGGCGGGGTCCGCCTCTGTGTATATATGAACCGCGAGATCCCCGAGGTCTCACCCGTCGTCTCTCGTATGTCGCTCCAAGATTTTCTTCATCCAGTTTCTAGGAAGACTATTAGCAACGTCAGCGGTGTTCCAAGTGGTTTCGAAATTATTCGGTCGCCCATACTGTATCATTGCATTATCGTCTACTAGTACAGGAGTCAGTGCTCCGTGGTTGAAGAGCGAAATCTCATTGCGGTAACATTTGGGTTGCTGGCAGAAGACGAGAACATTTCGAGGCTGTCAGGGGGTGGCCTCTCGATCATATAATCGCAGGTCAGGCTGGCGTCTGCAAGTCGTCGTCAAGCATCTCGGATGCTTTGCAGGGCGTGAGCCTCTCCTGTCGCCGATTTCCAAGACCATGCATGCCGCCCGCATTGCTGTACAGGACCTCTCCCTGCCACGGTGCCGGCACATTTTCGCCTAAATTCTTTCCCGATAGCAGGTTTTCGAATCATTTGCAGATATTGTTTTTCTCTGGCGCCCCCTTCTGTGTCCCTCTTCGTCGACCAGTATTTACAAGCTCATTTCTATACAGACCATCAATACGTTGCCACTATCCCGCACTCAAAGGCAGAACGACTGGAATTTCATCATGCCCTCCTCGCGGATGCTGCTGTGCCGAATTCCCAAGAGACCGCTCACTGGTCCCCCACCCCCCTGCACCGACCAATGCTTCAAAGCCAGGTCGCCACCTATTCGGCACCCTCCATGATGCCCGGCGGTCACAAAGCGATTACTTTGCGAATTGACACGCCTCTAGACTGGGCGTCTGCTCCCGAATCACAGTCAGGGGGAACAGCTGAGGTTTTTCGTACATCAGATTGTCTCTGCCGGTAGGTTGAGGTGGACGTGGCAAAGCACAGTTTGTCCATCATGGAGAAACATCTGATCCCACTCTCCATCGCTACGGCATATCTTTCTCTTGTTATGCAGTAATGGTGCAGGGTTGCAGGCTGGGCAGACTTCGTTGACGAATGGAAGCAATGGACCATGACCAAGACCACCAGGCGAACTTTTTACTTGCATACAGCCACGTTATGCCTCGAAAGGTGGTCTGAGAATATGTTGACTGTCTCTGCATCCTTGAAGCCAGACCAATGACAAGCTCATTAGTTGTGGTGACGGAGCTCATCACTTGGGAGTATTGGTCGAAACTGTGCAGATGAGGCTTTCTCAAGGCTAAGGCACGAAGTTACACCGGGAGAGAGACTTTTGAAGCTGCGCCTCCTCGTACGATTGATTTTCTTATAACCAAGTCCTCGAACTTACGACAAAATTCCCCAACTCATCTTTTAGACACTATCAATACACTAGACGAATCTTCTCGCAGCAGAGCAAAAAACTCGGCCCTTTTCAATATGTCAGTGAATCCTGCTTCGCCAAACACCGTGCTTCAAAGCCCCACCCTTTCGTCAAATGGAATAGCCGTAGAACCAGTTCCACACACTCCCGGCCGGGCTCCACATGATGAGTTTACTCACACACCATACGATGGGAGGCCCAATGTTGAAGATGATCTCACCCGCCCTGTGTATGGTTATCCAAAATTAGTTAAGCTAATTATCGACCACCCCGGCTTCGAAGCGTTTCAATCCTTCAAAGATCTCAACATCAAAAGCTTGCTTTACTACCAAGACGAGCTCCAAAAACTGAGAAGAGAGCTCCATAAGGTGGAATGGACAGACTATCAAAACGAACCATTTGAAGACGCAGCACAGTATTGTTTGAGGCCAGATATGATATTGCAGGGCGGCACAGATGCAGAAAGCGAAGATGCTAGAAGGCAGTATGATTTGATCAAGAAAATACGAAAGGTATTAAAGGAATACAGTGCGTGCATGGTACATACCGAGTCGATCATGCAGCTAACCCACTGCTTGTGACAGATGCTGCTTTGATCCAATATTCACAAATATCCGCCTTTCCAGAAGCCGATAGTTTCAACGTCAACAGCCTTCGCACGTGGCTGAACGGTCGTGACGAGGATAAAAGGATTGAAGGACCGGGTGCAGTGAGCTGGGGAGATATTAGCAAAGAGTGTCTAGAGGAAAAGTCTTTGATATCCCGAACCGGGCATCTCGTCCGAAGTTTTTTCTGGCCTGTCAAGGAAGAGAAAACCGAGTTCAATCTCATCGTCCCACGTGCAAGAAGCAAGGCGGATGGTCTTGCGCGATGGGTGGCTAAGGAGTTCGTACCTTGGTGGCAGTGTTTGAAGGATAACACAAGGTGTTGTACGGAGCAAGGTTCAGTGGATGTGGAAGAGGCCAATCCCCAGGACTCGAAATCAATATCAGCGGACGCTGAGCCAATGACTATTAACGAATACCACGGACGTCGGATGGTACAGTTCACCTCCTTTATCGCCACCATCGTAGCTTGCCTTCTCCCTACTGTTGCTATCGCCATTCTCGCTCAGTTACATACTATAGCGGACCTTCTTGGTCTTATCGCCGTGTTGACGGCTATTTTTGCAGGCGGGCTAATGCTGCTTGTCGATTCGGGGACGTCGAGAGTCGAAATATTTACCGCTACTGCTGCGTAAGCTTTCTTTATTTACTTGATGGTAATGCAGGCTAATTAGTCCTTAGGTTCTCTGCGGTGATGGTAGTCTTTGTTCAAAACCAGAACTCTGCACCCTACTTGCCAGTTGGTACCTCACTCGCGCCAAATAAAAACTAATTTCCTATAACTTCAACGGCTTCACGACTGATTATACACGCAGTGAAGGACAGTAGCCTTGTGTATGGCTGGCACTGCAGATCATTCCATACAAAAAAATAATTCTTCGGCCCTCATCGATAGGCTGTTTCAAGTGTACAAATAGGGACCTCAACAGGAACGTTGGTAGGAAGTATAACTCGCCGACTCACGGAACAGCTGCTAATTTTGTTTCCATTGACAGGAAATCCCCGGAAAAAAATCAAGGGAAATGGTATATCTTCCAGGTTATTTTATGTTAGCTACGCAATGCAGTGTCCAAGGAGTTCATTAAGCCAATGCTTTGGTCCTTTTGACTGTGGATCAAGACGGACATTGATCTACGTTCGACATGCTAGCTTTATGAGCACTCCGCGAGTCTCAAATCAACTCTTCTATTATGGGTTTCTTAGCAGAAAGAAGCGACTTCGATGGTGCCTCTTCTTTTGTCGAACACTGCCAGCATTTTGTCTGCCTCACTTCGTTCTCTGTCCCGTATATTCTGTTCATTTCCCACCCTACAGGTCTTCCGATAAGAAACTCTTACAAAATCTTGTGTGACTTTATCCAACTTTGAATCTCGACACTCAGGCGTATTCGAACTGATTTAATATAGTAAATAATAGGATCTGATCGAGAAACTTGCTTTCCAGGCCTCGAAGAGGACTCAACCAGCGAGTTACAGTCGTGGAGGGGGTAAGATTACAACACCAACCGCTAAGGATAAATGGCTCTTTTTTTTGAACTTGAGAGCGTGGCATGGGTATGACTTTCGGCCGAGGCTCGGTCGTATCAAAATGTAGTCTAAACAAAGAATCCAACATTGTCTTCCCAAACTCATTGTCAAAGCTCTGATTGGCGTGTGCTTTCGTCAGCCAACCAACCCACATGATCCTAACTTTGTGTAACGAAGCCACCATTTGACCGTTCGTGAAGAGGTCAAGGTGTTCGATAATTTGCTGATTGCCTCCGGACTATTCTCCAAGCCGGCACCGATAAATTTCAATTTCGATGGTATGGATAACAATGAGAACCCGGTACCAATCCTACACAGTTCAAAGTTTCGAAGACTGGAGGATCTTTCATCCACAAGACAGCAACCATCGAGAGGGAAAATCTTGGTCGTTGGTGGTTCTCATTATGGAGCAGAGGTAGCAGCGAACATTGCCCTTCAAATGTCCCGATAGACACTATTCTCCTCAAGGCTCAGGGATGGAGCCCTTGGAAGTTATCCATGTAGCGCCGTATCCCATAAACGCTCTCCCTCCTTTCGTTCAGCCAGGAAACGCAGGTGTTAAGGTCAAAGATGAAAGACGATCCATTCGCCGTTGCTCAAAACTTTCTGGGAGATTATACTGGATTCATGGAGGAGTATTCACGGGAGCTTGATCTTCAACGAGTGGAGCTGAAATATGGAGCTAGAGAGGGTATGGTCAGTCCTGCGAGGTATATTGACGATGGATGCGATAGGGCTGAAGCCGAGAAGACTATGGGAAAGATCCAGAAAATGTCCGATGCTTCTGCAAACGACAAGGCATTTACGGCAAGGGCTGCCTTTGTGTCCTTGCTTGGAAATTGGACGGTGAAGAAGAGGGGAGGTGCAGACCTCATGGCCAGTTTCCATCTTCGTTATCCCACTGCCTCAAACATCGATCTTGAATACCTTTACATCTTGGAAACTAAAGATTCGGGGGCAGTTTCTCACAGTGGTGAGGTGGAGAGGCTGGTGTATCGACTTCGAGAGTTAGAGAACGAAATTGAGGTCTGGGATGTATTTCCAGGAGTGCGAGAATCCTTAGCAGCAGAGAGTATGCGAGGAAAGCTTGAATTTGGGAAGGCAATACACTCGAACGACAAATGTCTCTCGGTTACTATGGAGACTTCATGAAAAGGCAATTCGGCAATCTATTCATTCTTTTTCTCGGGAATTCAAGTTCCAAAATTCTCTACTCAATCTCAGGACGGCAAGGTGGAGCTCGAGTTCTTTCGCTTGGTTGGCGACGTGGCACGGGGGCGAAAAGAATACTTTGATAAGAACTTTGAAGGTTTTTGATCACAAACGATCTCGTACTATAGTCCTTTTACTTTATGAGACCTTTGATCGTCTCATTTCTCCCGTCCCATCCTGGCCCACTGAAGGCTTGGATTTGCTGCAAAGCATACTGAGCGCAACTAAATAGGTTTCTTTTGGGTCGAGCACTCAGTGTGTTCTATGTTCGGCATTGAGAGTACTGCTCGCTTTCAACCTGCCATATTCTTTTATCATATTGATAAATATCGCGGCCGCAGCTCGCAGTTATTCGACTGCTCTCGCGGCTTGGTCTTGGCATCGGCATCTGGCAAATTTAACAGTTTAACCGCTTAAAGTCGCGTTGGGCGACATCGCTCAAAAAACTTTGACCGTCTCAGATGCGACCCTTCAACTAGGTTGAAGGCAAATTTTTCGCCCAAGTGATTGACATCATCCCATCTTTTCCAACGCATTCGCATCGTCGTTCTTCAGAAAACTATCCTCCCATCAAAATCCGACAACTGTCTAGCAATGGACGACTTGCACGTCTCAACCGAGCAGCGACTCGCTGCTGCGCACGCTGTGGATTCAATCCAGCACAGACACCAACCAGACCTCTCAGACACAGGCGTTCATTCTGCGGAGTCTGTGACATCTTCGGAGCAGGATGACCTTGATTTGCAGAAGCTCGGTTACAGGTCGGTGCTCGCAAGAGGCTGGGGCAGCTTTGACAACTTTGCTTGCTCCTTCTCGGCACTGTATTGCATCGGAGGCATCAGAGTTTTGTTCTACATTGCTCTCAGTAATGGCGGACCTGCTGCAATGTATGTTGTTACCTCCAATGACAGCTCCCCAGATGTTCTATGTTAAGTTTGCAACAAATAGCTGGAGTTCTTGGATATCCGGCAGTATCGTCTCCATCATCACTTCAGCAACTCTGGCCGAAGCGTGTTCTACGTATCCCGCCGCTGGCTCCATCTATTACTGGGCCTTCAGATCTTGGGGTGGTGGCAAACTGGGCCGATTTGTCTCTTTCCTAGTCGCTGCTTGGACTTTAGTCGCCTGGACCGCATTTCTGGCCGCGGACTCTTTTGGTGTTGCGAACTATCTGGTCTCCGAAGTTGTCATCTTCAATCCGGATACAAGCTTTCCCCATGCCACTTCCGACGTGAAAGCACGAGCCGTGGCCTGGGCTTTCTCTTTACTATTTCTAGCTATTGCAACGTCGATGAACTTCCTCCCTCCCCACTCGTACACATGGGTCTTTCGTGCTGGCGTCATTGTTATTACAATCGATATGCTGCTGAACTTCATTTGGTTGCCGATTGGGGTCTCGAAGACATACGGCTTTCAAACGGCAGAATTCGTTTTCACTTCTACATACAACGGAGGTGACACAGCTCCTGGTCTAAATTGGGTTCTTTCCTGGTACCTTGTCGCGAGTTGTCTTGTCGGGGAAGATGCTTCTGGTCATGTCGCCGAGGAGACCATCTCTGCGAAAAAGGCTGCTGCGAAAGGAGTTTTCTGGGCTACTGTTGCCTCGGCATTTTGTGGCTTCCCAATTATTCTTGTCTTCCTCTTTTGTATGCCGTCCATTGAAACTTTCTACGATACCAACGCCCCTCAACCGTTCATCAACATGTACGCTCTCGCACTAGGTCCTCACGCCCATGTCGTTGCTACCATAATCGCCATGATCGGGGCGATTCTCAACACTTCCATCTCCATGGTAGCTGTGTCCAGATTGGTCTTCGCCATTGCCCGCGACTCCGTGTTCCCGTTCAGCGAAGCACTCTGCAGAGTATCAAAGAGCAAGCAGCCTCACAATGCGGTCATCTTCATCGGCACCATCGCTGCCCTACTTCTTTGTACTCAGCTCCCTTCTCAAGTTGCGTTCTTGAGCTTGACTTCCACCTCGGCTGCTGGCTCTATTGCTGCGTATGCACTTGTCGGTTTCGGTCGTGCTTTCATTACACGGAAGACTTTCCAGCCCAGTTTCTTCGATCTGGGAAGGTTCGGATTCCTATTTGCTATTGTCACATTCATTTGGAACGGCTTCGCTTTCGCCGTTCTCTGTGCTCCGCAGTACAGCGATACTTTGATCGATCAAGATGCTGGCTTGTTCAACTATGCCATTGTCATCATGTCTGGGATCACAGTCATTGGTATTGAGGAGTGGTGGCGCAAGTCTAGGGCTATCTGGTTCCATAACCTGATGGATATCAACGAAGCATCTGCCTCAACCGAAGATGAGACCCGCGATACAGAAAAGGGAGCCAACCCAGAATCTGAAACCGACAAATAATCGCCACATCGGTCGAATTGAAGCTCGGCGGTCATCTCGAGCACAACATTCGTTAAAGCTCGGAAAAGAATTTAGTTGGTCGAATTATGCGGTTATGATTTCTTTGGACACTTGAGAAGAGGAGGATTGTCGTCGTAAGTTATAGTATGAGCATGACGGGTGTTCGATGATTGCTTCTGCATGATTCGTTCTGAGAAATTACCGTTGAACTTGATCTGGATAATACCAGCGAAAGGACATGCTTCTACCCTTCCTCTCCCCATGCATTTGTGTTGATGATGAATACTGACAGATGACCACTGACTCCTTACCCCTTATCCGAAGCTATCAGTTTCGCGAAAGCAAAGTGCTTTCTGGCTTTCAAATCCTTCTTGTGCATGCAGCTCGTCAACTGATTCAGAGGCAACGTAGACATTTCGGTCAAGTGCCAATTGTCGACTTTGCTCTCGCGCCAGATCATTCCGAGTGTTGACGCCTTATCTGTCATGCTGTCCAAACACTTTCACAGCCTCCTCCTTCCAGAATCCATCTTCTCCCTGTGGTTGCGAGACCTTCATCGCTGCTACTGCCACTCTGCTCTCCATATGTCCAATTGCGATCTGCTCTCTCCGCCACCACCCTCTTATACTCGTCCCGCCTCTGTTACTATTGCATATAGCGTAGTGAACACCACGAGCCGAATTCCGGTATATTTATACCGCGTGTTAAGGCTTAAAATTACATACATTCTATCAGCTCCACCTCCCATCTTCCTTAATACCCTTCTTTGAATTTACACTCTTTCCTTCGCGAATTAAGGAGTGATAGTGATTAAAATCGAACCATTCTCCGATGCAACCACCCATCAGAACCGTATCCAGACCCCGAAGGAGCTCTCATTGTGAAGTAGATCTCTGTATGGTGGAATACGACCATGTTCTAGAAGTCTCAAGGCGACTAGAATGTCGGAGCCTCGCCGGACCAGGTGACATCTGAATTTTCCCGCATGCTTGTATCTCATCCGCCACAAGCTCACTTTACAAAACCCGATTTCCTCTCAAGAAGACACGAGCCCAGCACGTTCTCCAGAATCTGCCCATCGCGAGGCTCGCTGAAGACAAAGAGGGCCACCAAGGCTGGCAGCCGGGTGTGGTGGCGAGAGAAAGTTTTGCAGCGAATAGAACCATGCCTCCCTACACCCTCAGCCCACGCTATGCAACATGAATATGGAGCAAAACACAGGGACGGGCCGCCCACATCGTATCCCGCTGTTTCCGGATGTCATGCAATTGTAGGCACCAGCGTCCACATTTATCATTAAGTTTTTGGCAGCCTCACTGGCAGCCTCACTTGATGGCAGTTCGCACGTTTATAATCCATCATCCTACCTTTTGCGCCTCTTCTGGTGATCAGTGACGTTGGCACCAACTAACCCTCAACTATTACACTGTGTATCGGCGTGGATAGAGCACTGCGTGTAGGTTTGTAGGCGGTTTGAACAGCACGCCACCACAACGCGCCGCGCGCAAGTCAATTATTTACGAGCCAAGATGTCTGTCGACGGAGCGATGAAGAAGGAAAAGGGGAAGGGATTCGGCTTGAAAGTCCCCCACGTCCTTCGTCCACGTGCCAGATCAACCGGAGCGATCAACGAACTCGGTGAGTCCCAGGACCAAGCCTCCAGGCGCGTGCCTTCCGACTCGACAACAGAGAAGGAAGAAAACGATGTCGTCTCTATTCCCCTTGGAGGAAAGAAACCGCCGGCCTTTATCAGACGGAAGTCAGCCTTCCGCAGTGTGATTGGCAAAGTGACGAGATTTTCCGATGACATTGCAGCAATGGCGATTGATATCAAAGAGGATACCATAGACATATCGAAGATAGCCGTCGATGAGCTAGGATTTAGGCGCCAGAAAAGCTTATGCAAAGACTGCTCTAAGATGAATTTTGTGGATTGTCTTCCTGGAGAAGGATCTGCACCGACCCGAGAGATCTACGAATACATTCGACCACTTGAGCGAGTCATCTTGCGTCGAGAAGGGTGTATCTTCTGCCGCCTTATCTTCCAAGTCCTCTGTCGCGAAGAAAATGATCCATTGTTCCATGCGCATGTTCAAGATCATATCCAGCCGAGTCTCGCGGGAGTATCATTCGGCGAATGGGTTGAAAAGGCGACCCTCGTCAAAAGATTATTCAATAGCGAAGCAGTCTGGCCATTTGGACTTAGCCGGGAAGTGCCTGATGGCGAAGCCGAAGTGCAAAAGCTATTCCACCCTGAGGACAGGAATGACGAAAACGCAGCCAGTCCAGTCCTAGCCAAGAGCTCTCTGCTTTCGGATGAAGTCTCGGATCGCTTCATCATGGGAGCTTTAGCGGCGGCGAAAATCACAATGTTTGGAGGCGCGGGTATGAGGGATAGAGATATGAGGATACTTGAAGGCGTTGATGGGGCGTTGACAGCTGCGATGATCTTCTCTGGAAATAAGAGGAAACGCCTACCTTGCTGGGTGCTGATCAAGCTGCATACACGAGCCAGCAGTGAAGCTGGACTCCTGGCAGTCCATGTTGCAGCCCACAACCGAGAGCTTTTGTCCCCACTTGCCGAAGTGAGCAGGTTCCATCTACGAATTGCCTCTGGAGTGGTTGAGCAATCCGAATCTAGTTCAACGCTACGATATGGTAGAATTCTTAGTGGGAAAATCGATCTTTCCCTAGGGCAACAGTGGTTGGGTGCCTGTGAACGTCATCATAGATGTGGTCCTCTCCCTCCACGCGGGGGGAGACGGGGCTCCCAAGTTTCAAACCTTCGAGTCATCGACCTGGAAAAGTGCCGCCTCTATACCTGCACAGCCGAAGGCGTTCGGTATGCTGCATTGAGTTATGTCTGGGGTGACTATATATTCGCCAAGCTGGACAGCAGAACCTCCAATAAATATTTCATCGAAGGTTCTCTTTCCCCTGAAAAGGTGAATCTGCCAAAAGCCATCACAGACGCCATGGAAGTAGCCAGAGGGATCGGCCTTCAATATTTATGGGTCGATGCTTTGTGTATAAAGCAAGACGACGAAGGCGAGAAAGAAACACAAATCGGGCAAATGGACAAGATCTATGCGAATGCAGTTGTGACTATCGTTGCAGCCGATGGCAGGAATGCGAATTCTCCCTTGCAAGGCGTTTCGACACAACGTGACGTCAACCAGGTAGTGGCTGAAGTCCGCCCTAATGTGAATGTCCTTATTCCAGTACCAGCAGGGAAGAGTCTAGCACCTTGGGAGACTCGAGCATGGACTCTTCAGGAGAAGTTGCTTTCAAATCGTCTGATCGTGTTTAGCGGAGGCGATATGATTTGGCACTGCCGCGAGGTGGTCCATTTTGAAGACATGACTGCCAAAGATGCAGTAGCTATCTTGGGCTCACACTTGGGATATCCGCTACTAAATTTTGGACATAGTAGAAAAATACTTGATTCTGCACCATTCTCGAGCTCTTCACATGATGGCACGGTCTCGGTGGTACGATCGAAAGCCTTCCAGCAATATGCGAATCTCGTTGCCGACTATACAGGCAGAGGAATGACTTACTCATCTGATGTCCTTCGTGCTCTACAAGGCCTCTTACCAACACTGAATCGAGCCTTCGCGCAGATTCAAGGAGAAGATGAAGTTTTTCGATACGGGTTGCCTCAACCTGTCCTCGATGTTGCCCTATTGTGGCAGCCGGAGGGCAAATGCAAACGTCGAGAACATTGTGCAAATTGCAAAGAACCTTACATGCCAAGCTGGTCCTGGACAGGTTGGGTTGGCAAGAAGGATTACGGACGACCTTTCACGGTCAGGACCAACAGTAAAGGAGCACTCGTGCAAATTGCCAATGAAGATGGCACGGAGAGGATCCGACCTCTGGTTCGATTTTATGCCAAAGGTGGACAGGGGCTTTCGGACTTTCCAGCTCCTGACAGCTGTAACAAGTCCCCAGATCTGGAACCTATGTCACCACAATCTCCAAACCCACACTCTTCAATTCCACGGAAGAAGATTGATTCACAACGCAGTGAGGAAATGGTTGAGATGGGCCTACTTTCTCTACTTGAATCTGACGAGACTGGCGAGATCTGGAGAGCAAATGATCCATCATCAAGGGGGCCAGACTCGCGACCTTTGTGGCTCCAGAACGGCGAGATTCCAGAGCACTGGGAAGCATCCCGCCCTCGTTCTACATTTGCACAGAAGCTCCAGATTGAGAATGAATATGCCGCCATCGAGAAGTGGAATCTGGTTGTCCGTACGCAGATTTCACAATTCAAGCTCCGATGGGAATCAGAAGCTCAAGAAGTCGATAGTGAATCGGAGCATGACCCAGACGCCGAGCCAGAGCCGAGCGACTCACTGCTGAGCGACTCAATGCCCATCTGGGACGCTAGTGGTAAGTACGTTGGGGAAGTTCGGGTTCATGATCCAGAGACAATTTTGAGTGGAGTGAAGTACGACTTCATTGTCTTGTCTGAAGCTCAGTACTTTGGTGATGAGCGGAGTATTGATATTGTTGATTACCCATTGTATAATGTTATGCTTGTTTCGGGAAAAGACGCGAGCGGCGTGAGGACCAGGCTGGGACTGGGAAAAATGTTCAAACATGCTTGGAGGCTATCTGCTCCTGTTGAAGAAGTCATTGTGCTTGGTTAACAAGGATACAATGGTTTATGCTACGGCGAATTCTTGTAAGAATGCTTTGGGCGGTGTTTGCTTAGTGTGTACGAATGAGATCTCAAGAGGGAGGCTCGAGGTTGTGTGCTAGAAAAGCTTCACTACTCTGTACTGCTATAATATGGGATTCGAATTGGGAACTGCTCTAGCTTGAAGCCTAGGATATTGTGAAGAACAACAAGACCCTAGTCTACTTCTGGGGCGTTTCTTGTAGCCAATCCTGACTGCCCCGATACAGTAAGGTTGTCCTTGAACTTGAGGGGGTTTCCTAAGGGAAGCTTATACTCCGCTTAATTGCAAATCAATAAAATGTACTTTTTTCAGCCACCCAGGGCCCGGAATGGGACTTGTTTAACTAGAGATATGTTATTTCCATATAATATTTAAAAAGAAGAAGATATGGGGTCCACAAGTCCCATTGTTAAGAGTATCACGTGGTCCAGAAAATTCCCTCATTAGGACGAAACCCCTACTATTCTGCACGCCAAGGCCTCCTACGCCCTTGTTTCTACGTTATTTTCTACGTTATTTGATTATAGAGCGATTGAATATTACACACGCTCAATTAGCTAGGAACTCTTCTAATATAATACCTATTTTATTATCCCGTGCCGCACCCACAGTTTCCTTACCTTTGCCCGAGAATCCGTTTTCGCCCCTTATAGAGTTCCTGCTAGAGTAATTTTGGTAGTTTGACTTGAAACGTTTGCTATTTCTCACTGATACTTTACTCGTCCTTCACTACTCTGCTAGCATATTTATTTATCCTGTTGGTCTCGTGTTCGCTGGTGGCGTAGCTTGATTGGAGCTACGAGTTCCAACACGATCACACCATTACCCTGCCTTCTCTTCTCTGACAGGAATTCAAACCCCGCTACCGGAGCACTTCGAATCACAGACCTGCCCGCTTGGACTTCATCTTAGCCCCCAATTTTTGACTTGTCACACACCTCTTAATCATAATCCTCACTTAGCCGGACCACTCGGAATCGACTTGCTTATCGGTATACAGAAAGGTGGGGTATTGCTAAGTAAACCATAAAGGCGGAAGGTTCTCTTTTTTATCTGTCATTTCCCCCGAGTATACGCACATTCCAAGAAAATTATCAAGATCACTCAAGTCTTAATCCCTCACCTCAATCTTTCAACTCGTAACTACCTACAGAAAATGGCCGGTAAGTCACTCATTCTCTCAAAACTTCCTCCCTCTTTGACAAGTAGAAGATCTTCTGCGCCACTATAAACACATCGATACATTCGCCAAACTTTCAAACGACTCTACTCTCTATAAAGAGAACAACGCTAAGAAGGACCACTACCGTGACCACCTTCGCGACTTTCACGAGGATTAGGCGAAATGTTAAGAATGATACAGACGACGAGAAAGTGTGGAGAGGTTTCGGAGTGAGGGCAAAGGCCCAAAGTTTAGTAGGAGGTTTTGAGAAAGTAATGTTGAAGAAGTAGGTAGTATTCAATTAAATATTTGCAAAATTACATACCATAAGTAATTGCATTCCTTGGGCTGGTTTGGGCTTCCTGAGAATCGTCGTCAAAACTTGACAAAAGTGATATGAGAGAACAGAGGTTAGATTAAGTATGATTCAGGGTTCAGCGATCGTCTTGCAGCTTTAGCGATTGATAAAGCATGGTGCTAATTCGCATTTCTCACTGCTCTACGGGGCATTCGATCGCGATCACGACGACACGGTAGACTATTACATTACGATAACATTTATCTCGCTTTATATTCATCTAGCTGCGAGTATCTTATAGCGCTGACACAATCCATAATTCTTTATAATACACTTCATACAGCTTAGAAGGCGTCCCAACCCAGAAAAAGTAAACCTCAAGCAGCTTGCAAATTTGAATGCTCCATAATAGCTCTGTTGAAATTCAAACTTCCCATATCATCCATTTCATGCGTCACTGAAATCGTCTGTGACTTTTGTGATCCTGTCTGCTGAGTAGTATTTGTTCCTCGACGACTTGGGTAGGTAGAGGACGAAACTGGCCGGCCTCGAGGGAGTAAGGATCTATAAGTAGGGAGTGCGCAAATCATAACGGCAATAGTAGGTTCGCATAGAGCCCATATGGCATTCACGTTGGGATTTGCGTAGGATCCGAGTGTGTAGACAGTCCGCAGAATGTCGAACAGAATGTCGACAACTACGAGTGCTGCAATGGCTGCTACCCCTAATTTCTTGCCTGTCGTTATGGGGAGGTTCCATAACATCCCAAGGGGTAAAAGCATAGCTATTCGGAGCATAGTTAATTAGATGTTTGTAACCAAAAAGCACCTTCGAATGCCATCTAATAGTATAATCACGTCTTGAAAGGATCTACGTACTAATTATATCCCCAAACGTGTTGAGTGCGCACCACATGGCTTCGATTAAGACGATAACACCTCGACCGAGAGAATTGCAAGCTTCTTCTCTAGCTGTTAGCAATTGAGGGCTTGGTAGAGTGAGTGCGGCTTCGTACCAACGTTTGCGATTTGACTAGGGGTTCCACAGCTCCAGAAAATGGCGAAGAAAGTTACCAAGAATGAGATCAAGGTGTACATGGCGACGCATATCCAAGCTACTCGGAAAGTTTTCGAGACACTGAATAAAGCCCAATACAGGGCCAAAAAGGTTGCTTTGACTAGGTAGATTGTCATCCAAAAGAAAACGACGTTAGCTATATTCAATTTTTGAATGTACAGTAACTGATCGTCGTCCACATCGTAGCCGCCCAGGCCAAGTAAAAACAATTGGAAGTTGTATTGAATTGGAAGGTATGCTTGATATGTGGCGATAAAGCATAGGAGTGAAATAAGGGCTAGCCCATTGAAGAGGTCATCCAATTGGAGCTGCTTTATTTTCCACCAGCGTATATAGAACCGACCGAGAGTGAGGCAAAATGCGATTGTAGTTAGTGTCCATGCCACCGCCTAGCCAAAGTTAGCGCCGCTTGAAGAAAATCAAGTGGGGTAAAATTTGACATTCAATCCTTCAATTGGCACAATAGTAACCATGGTCTGATGGTACTGTCGCCGAAGATGTTAAGCTGTACCGGAGAATTTGAAAAAAAAAAAAAAAAAAAAGTCTGAGTCAGGCTTCTACGACAGCCAATAGCGGCACCGTGTATATATTAGAGCCACCTAAAGAGTATAGTATCAAGAGAGGGTCGATGAAAGCGTGAAGAGTAGAGCCCTACACCTAGCATCACTGTTATGAATGGACTGGCCGATCCCACGTTGGAATATCGACACACAAAGATTTCGACAATAAAGAAGCCGTTGGTGAAGGTTGGAACCGATGCTCAGCTGCTGCGGGATTCTCTGCAGTACATGGTGAGCCGGTCCCGGGGTACCGGCGGCGCAGCTTCCCTTCTAAATCAGGTAGGTATCACCAAGACACCGGTAGGCTAGACTAGGATGTTAATTAATGCAAGCCATGCGGCACTCCAATCTTCACGGAGTGCTTACTGCAGCTAAACAGCCAGTTGTTGTTCGCTGCCAGCGCCTCAGGCGGTGGCTGAGGCTGTGCGCTAGCGAAAATCAATCAAAGAAGGCTGTGAAGCTTGCTGCTTGCTGCCTGAATCTTCACCCCGAAGACTTATTAACTTTAATGTCAAAGGTCTCGTGCCTCCTCTTTTAGCAAAATAACAGTCCAATAGAAAGGTAGGCAAATCTTAGAGACTAGGAAATATTTTATTTGAAAAAATCACGCAGATGAAATAATTAAGAGATCTAAAGTGCGAGGAGGCGCGAGGGTTTTTGAAAGTTAAAAAGGCGGCGCGAGTTCTTTGACGTAACTTTAATCGAAATTATATTTTATATTCCAGAGGTTGTAGTACTGTCAAACTAGCTCCTCTTCTTTTCACTCTACGCGAGTTTCGCCCCCGGTAATCGATCAAAGGCACTACACTACGTGATGCCCCCCCGACATGGCCTGGAAAGAATTGGACAGGTGGCTACGGCAAGGCAGATCGCCAAACTTTTCTGTGGACCACCAGTTCCCCGATTTCGAGATGGTTGACATAGGCTTCCCTGAAGCTGAAGATGCTGGTCGTGTTCGTAACGGACAAAGAGACTGGCACGAAATCCGATACAACATAATGGATGGAAACTTTTTTAATCTTCTTCAAGTCGCTCTGCCGCAGCGAGGAAGCTATCAAGCATTACCTACGCCGAATTCCATACGGATACTTCATCTGAATCCCGCTTCTTTTGACGCGCCGCTGGGTGGCTCATTCTTTATTGCCACTCTAGACTCCACACTACCTACCGCGCTTTCGTATATGTGGGGGGATCCAACGCCAATCCCTTCACTACATTTCGACGGGAACTCTGGGCAGAAATTTGTCGGAATAGCAAGAAACCTAGATGCCGCGCTCAGACATATTCGCTCGCCAAATGATGTTGTCAGACTTGGGTGGACGCAATCTGCATAAATCAAAATGAGTTGGCAGAGAAGAACCAACAGGTCAGGAATATGGGCCTCATCTACCGGAAATCGGATAGAGTTCTTGTATGGCTCGGCGCCAACGACTCTGATGGATGCAGGAAGCGTGCTTTTAAGGACGCCACCCGCCTCGTTGCAGACACAGACTTCCGTGAGAAATACTTCAGTTCTTGGGTCAACAGCCCCACAACACAAGTCTGCAGAGACTGACCTGTCGGCAATGGTTCCATCGAACATGGACTTGCCAAGAAATCGGACTCGCAGCTCGAGCAACATTTCAGATCAGGCATTGCAGTACAGATTGAGACATGCTATACAAAGCATTCAAGATCATCGAAGACGAAATCGGTCTCACGACACTGAAGTCTGAAGCAGGAAGGAATCCGAAATTTCGGGCGTGGTTGAAAGTTTTTAGTTGGAGTTGAAGTGTCTCCCTCTGCGTTCGTATTTCATCTATATCAGGGTCGTCGTCGTCATCTTCTTCTTGGAAAAAGAAACCAGTAGAGGAAGAAGCTTTGGTACTTCTGTCCTTGTCATCTTCCTTCACAAAGAGCCCCGGGGTAGAAGCTCGTGTACTTCTTTCCTCGTCCAATTCTTCTCTCAGCTGCAATTGAATACGGAGCTCATCGGAGGTCGTGACGGAGGGGCTGCTGGGAGCGGAAAGCTCTTTTTGCTTCGTTCTTGGGACCGGCTTTCGATAAGGTGGATTGTGAGTGCGGGTTTTGGTTGGTTGCAGATTGCGTTTTGGTGCAGGTTGTGCCCTCTTTCGTGGTCTCTCTTTCCCGACATCCTCCGTCTCCAGCTGGCGTTTCTTCGATCTGGGCATTTCTGATGTCTTTGGGGGTTCCGGCTCGAGTGGCCGAGGTATAATTGGCAATTGCTCTCGCTTTGGATATTTGTATGAAGTCCAGCGTCTGCCAATTACCCAGGGAGTCGGTAGGGCAGGGGCATACTGAACAATCACTCTCGGAGCTCGGAAATTTGGGATTCTCTTCTTCGGCTCCTTGTTATCCTTCTCTTCCTCTCGTTCTAGCTGATTTATTATTCGATCCGCCTTGTAACTCGCCGCTCCACTTCTTCTGTCGTCAAAAATATAAAGGCACTTTAGCTTCTTAAAACGTCGTAGTCCTCTCCGCAGGTTTGAAAAGTCCTGCCATCCAGCGACGTTGAATTCGAGTTGATGAAGATGATAGCCCACCAGCTCATCGAGCTGCCACCAAGAACTATCTCGTACCAAGATTGCGTCGTGCTCCAGACTAACGCAGATGTTCTTGATACTGGGAAAGGGATCGTACGCGTTCTTGTTCCTGGCCTTCTTAATCGCATCCACCCAATGCTTGTAGCTTGCAGTTCCCTTAAACTGTGGTAGCCAGGGCTTATATATCTTCAATATGACATTTCTCGATTCGCGGCAGACGTGGAGGAGTGGAGGAGGTGCGGTTTTCGAGTATAATTGGTCGGCTTTGCGAAAGATCTCGACAATGCGAGGGTAAAACTCATCCTGCGCGACGAGCTCGAATATTTGAAGGCGCAATTCGCAGGGCAGATCTGAGATTCCGGTTGGCATCAGGAGGTAAGTGATTTAGTCCGTTTGAGCTGTTTGTGGTGTTTGAGGCAATTGCTAAAGAAGTTCGATTATATCGCAAGGCTGGGAAGGAGAGCAGGGACGAAAAGGAGATGGCGGGGAAAGCACGGACCATCGATTAGTACATTTCACTTCATCGTTTTGTTCTTTCTTATATTGGCATTTACCATTTCAAGAGCATGAATAATAATGCCAATAGTTTCCAAAGATAGCCTTGAAGTGTTCGAATTCAACGTATATGGCAAAATACAAGTGAAACTCAAAGGCTGGGTGTCCAGGCTTTGGAAGCCAGCACCACCGTTACCAGGTACCTAGCAAGGAGAAAATGACTTCAATACCCTGACAACGCTAACACATGTTCTCAGTACCATGAGTATGGTTTCAATAGCACGTTTAGCGTTATCTACGAGTGCAGCTATGCCTGCGCCCAGCAATCTGCGCCTTGAGGCTCTGAAATGAAGCCACTCCCAGCTCCAGCCAGCTCCAGCTCCAGCTCAAGACCCCAGTTAATGCACAATACAAGGGTACAACTGTAGGTATCATTCGTGCTGGCTAGGAGTGTAGGAGAGTGGCTAGGAAGAAGCCTCTTAAGTCTTTCCGGCTAGTGTACACCCGTGCGCCAAGGTTTTGCAGGCTCGTAGCTAGAAAAGCATTGGCAGTCCTAGCCAAACTCAAGGCTTTCTCTAAATCACTGTCTGAATTGTCATTAAAATGGCAATGGTAACTGGCGAATTCGAAACGTCGTATATGAGTTTCGTTGCGGAGAATCTGGGGCAAAGAGTTCAGGATGATAGTGCGCATCTGTCCGCTGAGTTGTACCTGGGGAAGGGCGATTGGCTCTCATGGAGTTTGTGTAATCGAGGGGTGGAAATTTTCTTGAGTTCATATTGGCAATCTTCGAAGCTTCTTGGGCTGGGTGGTGCCAATGCATACAGGTGCGGTACAAAGATAAGAATGTATTGACTAAAGACACTGCCACACAGCACGTTCCAAATGAAACTTTAGTGGGTTCTACTTGAGCGACTGAAACTTCAAGCCGCAATACGATTTAAGAAAGAGCTGCGGAGTCATTTGGTTCTAGTGGGGAGGTTTCTCTAAGCGAGGTCTTAAAAGGGGGCGTAGTCACGAGACTTTTAGTAGTTGAGATATTATAGCGCGCCCGAAGATGAGGAAGCGGAGGAAACCTCATTAGTTTTTCTTTTCAAGTATTTGCACGGAAACAAAGTGCTGCCAGGGTGTGGCATAGCAAAGCTCTGTTGCTCCATTTTAGAAATACACAGACTGTTATTACATCCCAGTCTTAAGTCTCGTCGTCCTCACCTCATCAACCAAGCTCTCACCATATACGCTAGTATCAAACCCCTTCTCCTCAAGATAAGCTCTGAACCTCACATCCTCGCTCTCCAAATCCCTCTCTTTATCCGGAATCAAGAACCACGCAATCGCGCCCCCAACAAGCGCAAATGCGCTTCCGATGAGAAACACACCCTGCTGTCCCTTCTCCGTACTCGAAAATGAAACCTGAATCGGCGTAAACACTTGCGTCCCAATCGCCGCTCCAGCTTTCCCAACAGCAGCAGCAAACCCCATGTAATGCCCTCTCAACGGCGTTGGAAATGATTCCGCCGCACAAAGGAAGGTAGCCACACCTGGCCCCATTTCACCCAATGCATTGAAGATACCATAGAGGACGACAAAGAGCGGGAATACAGATTGGATAGGTCCCAGTGCGCCACCGAGAATGAACCCTAGGATTCCCCAGAGGAAGAAGCCGAGGGTCATGGTTTGCTTGCGGCCGATTTTGTCCATGAGGAGACCACCCACGATACAGCCGGGGAGGTAGAAGCAATTTACGACGGTACCATAGCCGATGTTTTGGGTTACGGTGTTATTTGGGTTTAGTTGGGAGATAATTGTTGAGGAGAAGAGGCCGAAGGGGTATGTTACGAAGTCGTAGCAGAACCAGGCGAGTGCTTGATTTTTATTAGTTGGTAAGTTCAAATATTTTGAAAGCGATACTTACACGTCCCAAGCATTGGCTTCCAATACAGTCTCAATGCGTGGACATATGGAACATTCGATTTGATGGCATGTTTTCGGAACTGCGTTGAGTTCACCATGCTGATCCGGAAGAATAGAACGGCGATCGGGAGCTAGTCTTGTTAGTTCCCTGTCACAGCCTCAAGATTTTGAGTACTTACCACCATACCTAGCCCAAAGCAAATCCTCCAAACACCCTCAGAAGACTTACTATGATAGCAGGCCAAAACAATCAGGGCCACAATCCCAGCCCCCACGAACCCCAAATCAATGGAAAAGTCCGCAGAAAGCGCAACAAGGATCCCCCGTCTCTTCCTCACATTCGCCGTCTCATCTGAAGCTTCCGCCGACGTCGTTCCGCATGTGGGATATTCTCCTCCTGCGCCAAACCCTGCAACACCTCTAGCAACGATCATCATCCAGAACATACCCAGTTGATCCTTGCCATGGGCTGCTGTTGCCAGGATGATTCCTAAGACGAGGAAGAGAGTCGCAAAGACAATACCGGTACGTCTTCCTAGTCTGTCGATTGCAACGCCAAAGAAAAGCATACCGAAGATCTCGCCAATGAGGTAGGAGTTTGAGAGCCGGGTCTTGATGCTTTTTGAAATGGTTTTGGGGTATCTGGATTGAGGTCATGTAAGTGCTTGCAGTTTTGGGCTGGAGTAATTATACTTACAGGTCTGAAAACAATGGCTCCACTGGACATCTCCAAAGTCAATATTCGTCTTCTAAACCATGACTAGAGGAGATTGAGAAAGCGGGCTGAACATACTATAACCGATGATTTGGGCATTATACCCATCGCTGAAAAGTGCGATTCCAGCTACAAGCACATTCAAAACACTTGAAAGACGAGTAATACGCGCCACCGTTGCGGTTGGAAGCTGCAACTCTCCAGAATCTGAAGGTCTTTCATAGTCTGATTTGGTGAACTCGGGACTACCTGCCGAGATATCCATAACCTTGAGGGTTTTATCATCTTGTGCCATTTTGAATTGACGAGTATCCAGGTCCGAAAGAAACACATAAGGAAGAAAACGAAAGAAGGGGGAAACAAGCTTTTAGGACTGCAGAGAACAAGCATCGTTTTTTCTTTTTTGAAATAGAAAAATCATAATTCACTAACCCCTGGAAGGAAGCCAATGCAAGATTATCATGACTTTGAGAGGCGTCGAGTAGTATGTAACACAAGCGACGAAAACGTGATCGAGTCCATTGGCCTCCATCAAAACTTCAATCTACTCCCCTCTCTCGCTAGGAAAAACATCCCGGCGAGGTCCCAAAGCACGTAGCTAGAACAATTCGTAGCTTGTTCCACCAGCCTCGAAACTCTCTGATGTCCAAGACAAACGCACGTGGTAGTCCCCAAAAGTGGGATAAGCGGGTCCGTTGCCCCTCCACTAATCAAATAAGCTTTTACCCGAGCCCAGACCCCTTTCCGGGGCAAGCCGATTAGATGGGGTAATAATATGCTAATAGTTTTCTGGTATTAGGTAAAGTTGCGGCCATGTGATTGAGGCGGAAAGGTTTTCCGCTTGAGGGATATCAATACTGGTAGTCCTTATCAGTCCTTTTGAGCCATTTTATCTCACTTAAAATCCTATTCAAAGGATCTCTGCGACTTGAGAAAAACAGAAGCAACCCTAACGAAATGGAATACCAAATCACCCCCTCCCAAAAATCCTTCTTCAATGAAAAAGGCTATCTAATCCTCCGCGACGTTCTCTCCCCCTCAGAAACCAAAGACCTCCAGAAATGGGCCCAAGAAGTATACGATTTACCGCGAACCAGAGAGGCGCCATGGATGCCATACGAGGAGATAAATGCAAATGGGGAGAGGGTGTTGTGTCGGACGGAGAATTATGCGAATTATCATTTGCCGTTTAACTGGTTGTTGAGAGGGAAGCGGTTGTTGAGTATACTGGGGGGAGTGGCGGGGGAGGAAATGTTGTTGTTTAAGGAGAAGAGTGAGTTTATTTCTTAAGTATATAAATAGGAATAAAGGGGCTGATTAAATGGAAAATTACAGTTAATTATAAACTTGCTGGATCCGGAGGGGTTTCACCGCATATTGATAGTACGGCGTACACGCACGTGAAGAACATCAAGCACCTGACTATTCTGCTTGCGGTTGATGATTCGAATATGTCGAATGGCGGACTGGAAGTGGTTGAAGGCAGTCATGCGATGGATGTACCGATTGATCGGGCTGATAATTGTATTGAGAAAAGTTGGGTGGATGCCCAGAAATGGGTACCTGTTGAGCTGGAGGCTGGTACGTCCATTTCCGCAACCCCTTTCCACGAAGCGAATAACTGACTGATGGATTTACAGGCCAACTCCTGGTTTTTGGCTCATATCTTGCACACAGAAGTGGAGCGAATAACAGTAATGCGGATAGGAAAGCTATTTACGCTACTTATAACTGCAAGAGTGAGGGCGATTTGCATGATGCGTACTACGCGGATCGAGCGAAGTTGTGGCCGGCTACGCATCAGAGGAAGATAGGTGTGAAGTATGAGGAAGGAGCTATGAGATATGGATTCGGGAGTCCGATGTTGAGTGTTGACATGGGAAGACAGATGGTTGTTTGAAAAGTATGGGAAAGTGAAAATGAATCAAAAGTTTCTGGGTTTTGTTAAACTTAAAAATTGAAACCAACGCAAGCTGCATTTTACCACCAATTCTGGGACTTTCCAGACGGGCGGAGATTTTCCGCTCACATGCAAATGAAAGTGGGATTTAAATGTACCATTTACCCAGCCCAGAAAAGTCCATTAACTTAAACACTCACTTACTCACTTACTCACTTACTCACTTACTCACTCACTCACTCACTTACTCACTCACTCCCATCCCAATCCACCTCCAAATCATCAAAATGACCACCCCGAAACCCACCCCCCAACAAACAGCCACCAACCTAATAACCCTCCTCAACGAGCGCGGCCAAGGCGATTACATCGGCGAATCAATCTCCCAACTAGAACACTGCCTCCAATGCGCCAACTTCGGTCTCCAAGCTGGTATTTCCCTTCCCTTCCCCTTGCCCCTCGTCACTCAATCTAACACCCCCCAGACGCACCCCGCGATACAATCCTCGCGGGCCTCTTACATGACATAGGTCAATTTCTCCCTATAGAAGAAGCCCAAGACGTGCAAATGGGAATCGCAGGTGAAAGCGTAGGACGCGTAGGCCACGAGAGGATAGGGGAAGAATATTTGCGCTCACTTGGCTTCTCCCCCGGCGTCACGAAATTAGTCGGTTCTCACGTAGCAGCGAAACGGTACCTGACGGCTGTGGATGAGCATTATTATGAGGGGCTGAGTGAGGCTAGTAAGCAGAGTTTGAAGTTTCAGGGGGGACCGTTTGAGGGTGAGGAGTTAGAAAGGTTTGAGGGGGATGAGATGTGTGGGGAGATGGTGAGGTTGAGGAGGTGGGATGATGGGGCTAAAGTTGTGGGTGTTGAGGCGGGGACGCCGAGGGCGGAGAGGTATTGGGGGATGATTGTTGAGCATTTGGAGGGGAGGTGAGGTGAGGTGAGGTGAGGTGAGGTGGGGAGTGGATGGGCGAGGTGAGGATTGGGTGTTGATTGAAAATGAGGACGAGAATGGCATTGCTAACGTTGCCGACTTCTTGCGAGAAGAAATTTGGTGGGCTCGGCGATAGGAAATGTTACCAGATTATTGAGGTGTTGTGATGAGAGGTAATGAGAGTCAAGGAATGGCCACAAAAATTCATCACTTTGTAGATGCGCTGTCGCTGTCTAGGAAAGATACGACTGGACGCCTTCTCAATAATATACAACTCCTCGCTGTCCCTGTATCGTAAAACAGAGCTATGCATTTTTGCAAAAACTGCTCTGATAGATGCTTATAATTTCGCCTTGATTTCCTTCGCGGAAGCGCTAGCTTCCTTGTTGATGACAACGTCGCCACTCTTATCGCTGTTTCCAAAGAAGATGACTTCAACAGTCAAATCATCACTACCATGTTTAGCATTCTCACTTTTCTGAATTAGGGAAGAACTTACCGATAACGTCTCGAATATGGCGCGGGCAACGTCAGCAATGCGCACACCATATCCTTATCCTTTCCACCAAGAGCATTTCTCACCAAGTGAGTTGCAACGTTCTTGTCCTCCACAACAAATCGCTCGTTCTCTCCACCTTTTACACCCCACTGCTGTTGTCTAATTGGAGTCTTCTGGCCATCCTTTCCCTTCTTCCCGTTGGCGCCTTGCTCAACTGGTAGACCCTTTTGTTGTGATGAGAACATCTTGATCCATGAGTTGGCGGAATTTCCATTGGTCTCAGCAGATTGCTTTTCGATCCACTGTCCCACCAAACCAACAACTTCTTCGTTGGTAAGCATTTCCCAGAGACCATCAGTGGCCATAACGACGAAGTCGCCCTTCTCAGGTTCGATCTTGGTAGTGGTAACAACAGGTTCGGCAGTGACATAGGGCGGGCTTCGCAGATGTTGGGATGGTGTTCGGCCAAAGAATGATTGCTTTAGCCGTTCCGAAACCTCACGAGTCCACTTGTAAGAGGCATCACCAAACGCACGAGTTGGCTCAAGGCCTCCTAGAACGCGGCCATTCCGAATGACGTTGTCCTCCCCTGGATGTAACTTGCGCATCCTAGCTTCTTCATCGGGATTTCCACCAGTCTGATCAACGGAAAGCGCACTGGCAGTCCATTTCCCGTTCTCACTCAGGCGACCCAATACAGCTCGGGAGTCTCCTGTACAAGCGACTCGCAAAAGTTTCGAATTGCTGTCGTAGAAAGACAATAGAGCGCATGAACCTGATAGCGCAGGTGCGAGAAGTTCAGCAGCAACTAACTTAGAGTTTGCTTTTAGAACTTTCTCAACGCTCTCGTGAACGATTTCGTGGTCTAGCTTGGTGAAGCCCGCTTTGATAGCTGCTTCAACCGCGGCGGATGATGGCGTGCCCAGTGCTGGATCCGCAAGCGCCGCCTTGTACGTAGAGTTCAATTCCCGGGCAACGAAGTTGATTAATACCTGTCGAAGTTTTGCGGATGTAGTCCAGCCTCTGAAGATAATTAGCAATGTCCTGCTTCTCCAATCATGTAACCTACGAATGCCCATCAAATACACCCCAGAACATCCAATCGCTAGCTGGATTCCTTGCTGCAGTAGCAGTTGATAATGCCTCTGGCAACTCTACTATCTTCTCCGAGTGGTCGTCCTCAATAGGGTCATTGCTGGGTATTTGAACCACATCATATCTGACAACGCCCTTGCCCCGCCCGATCAAGTATGATTCTTCGTTTGTGCGCAGCTTCTGCGTAGCTTGCTCTGGTGTCAACATCTCCACCACTTTTCTCCCTGCGCCATCCGTGTCTTTCGTAATGGGCTCGTTGCCAGCGATTGCCGCTGTGTATAAGGAATCCGGCCCAACAATCACAGCCTTCCTCTCTACCTCCTCAGTCTGTGTAGGCTGCGGAAGCGAGTATGTAGGAGACGTCGACAGTCCTCGCGATTGTTGCGCTGATAGAGGTGATTGTCCGCCGGTAGCTAGATCTGCAGTCTGGCCCTTGTATGTATACCAAGCTCCATAACCCACCAGTCCAGAGACTACCGCCACCGAGACGCGGCGAAAGTACATGGACGGGGCTCCTTTTGCTGCCGCGTCGATTTTAGATGATGTCCTTGCCTTCGATGTTAACCCGGGTCCAGATGCGTGTCTGATGCCCCCTAGCACATATCTTGAGGATTGGGCGAGTCCGCTGCGGGTACGAAGAGGGAGGAGGCTTCTCGAGGGGGCGAGACGCGCAGTGCGAAATGCTCTGACGGTTGCTCGACGCATTGGATTGAGGTGCTGGGGAGTTCAGAGCAAGTTCTGAGGCCCAGTGTCAGAATCGCTCGGTTTCTTGGTGACCGCTTTGAAGGCGCCTTGCGCTAATCGTAAGTCCGAGGCTGGAGAAGGCTGGGGATAAATGAGTGACGGAGATTGTAGAAATGAGGGTGTCGTGTATATTTATGACTATCGCATGATGTTTGTTTGAAAATTGATTGTACTCCTTCCAACGTACACCGGGCACACAGGGCGTAATTTAGAACTGAATTGTCACAAGTTCTCTAGGGCGTTGAAGCTCGTAGCTCGCGTGCACTGAAATGTGACTTCTCCCCAATGCGGAATTCTGCCGGTCTTGTGCGTCATTCGCCGAAAACAATAAATATTGAAGAAGGCGGGCGTCAACAAGCACTTCACTACGATACAATAATCTCTTTCGTTGATGCCATGACTTGATTCTAAATAACGAACACCTCCATTCCGCACCTCTAACACCATGTCGACACGACAATTACGAAAGCTGCAACAGCAGCGAGAACTCGAGCAAGCGCAAGCCAAATTAGAAGCTGAAGTTGAGGAAGAAGAGGAGTCTGAAGACGAGATACCCACGAAATCGAAGCCCAGTCTATTCGCGAACCTTGCCGCGCTCGAAGATGAGGGGGACAACGAAGATGATGCCGAGGAAGACGAGCCAGCAGAATTGAGCGAGCCAGAACCTACCCCGCAACCAACAACGAAGAAACCCAAGAAATCCAAGAAGAAAAAGAAGGGAAAGGGCAAAGGAAAGGAGAATGCCGCAGAGTCTAAAGAACTTCAAAAGCCTGAAAATGGAGTCGACGAAATCGACGCCGCGATACGGGAGTTAAACCTCAAGAAGTCCGCATGGGCAAAAGCCGACGAAGCCTTTCCAGTCGACCCAGAATACGAGAAAGTATGCACGTTGCTAGGGGCACATACACAGCATTTGAAGGTTGCGAATGAGATGAGAGCGCTGTTTGGGAGAGCTGCTACGGAGGTTCACGATGATCCAGGTGGACCGGTTGGAAGAGGGGCAAGGCAGAGGCAAAGAGGGCAGAACCAGCCAGTTGATTTGGAGACGGCTCTGAAAGGACACCATCTGCCAGGAAAGGGTCTCCCAGAGCTCACGTTACGGCGGAACAATTTCATACAGGGCAAAGCTGATTGGCCAAAGGCACCTACGGGAGGACTTATAATGGAAGTGATTGATGATCCGGGAGAGGAAGGGGATGGGGTGGTTGAATTTGCGTATGCGCATAACAAGCAATATCAGATTCTACAGCAGACCTTTCATGGATTTGTTGAGATGGGAGATCCTCAGAACCTAATAGGGCTTCTGATTCGAAATCGTAAGTTATATCAATTGATGGAAGGTTTTAATACTAACCCCCAGTAGCCTACCACATATCCCTTCTCCTCCAAGTCAGCAAAATAGCCAAAGATCAGGGCGACCACGCGCTATCTTCAGACTTGATCGAACGAGCCCTATTTACCTTTGGTCGCGCCTCATTAACTCAATTCAACAACAAAGTCTCAAAGGGCAAAGCTCGTCTCGACTTTTTCAGACCAGAAAATAGAGAAGTCTGGCTTGCGGGATACCACTACATCAAAAGTTTGATCATGAAAGGCACCTACAGAACCGCTCTAGAATGGGCAAAGTTTCTACTCAGTCTAGATCCTGAAGTCGATCCTTATTGTATGCGATTCATGATCCACCATCTTGCCCTCCGAGCCCAAGAGTTCAAATGGCTTACTGAACTTTGGGAGAGTGATATATTGTCACTCTGGGAAACTTTGGATGGAAATGGTGATCGTTACCCCAATCCAGCGATCCAACATTTCATGCCTTCTCTAGCATTCGCAGCTATGCAACTCCGCGATGGCGCAAAATGCAGAAAGATACTTACAGAATCTATGCAAAAGGTCCCATGGCTATTCGGTCGTCTTTTTAAAGAGTTAAATCTCGATGTCCCGCCATCAATCTGGGGCGTCGAGCCTCGAAACGACGCAGAAACACTCTTCACAGAGATGTACGTCTTACAAACCAAAGACCTCTGGGGTTCACCAGAAGGCACAACCGTTTTAATGGAAGTAGCGCACACGATCCCCAAAGTCGACATCTCAACCGTCCCTCGAGTCGACAATTCCGAAATGACACTCGACGTAGTCAGATTCGTATACCTAGACAACACACCCGCATTAATGGCCCTCGCTCCCTCTCAACTCCTGCACAAGAGCAACAACTCAGACTCCGATCCCATTCCGCCGAATACGAACATCTACTCCTACGAATCACAACGACAAGTACTTGAAGGACGCGAAGATGCTCGAAGAGGCATGGGAGGCGATTTCATGGACCCTTTAGCCGCCATCGCGCGCCTACTCCCAGATCTCGGACGCGGCGGGGGAGGAGGAGCAGGAGGGGAACAACAAGCCGAAGCAAGACTACGAGCCGATATCGAAGAAGCGATGGCGAATGAAGGTTTAGAAGGCGATGAAGAAGTTGGTGCGGAAGCTGGAGGTGGAGAACGGATATCTACTTCTCTGGCGAGGCGATTGATGAATATGTTTTGGCCGGGTGCGCGGGATGATGGGGATGAGGGGGAGTGGGAGGAAGAAGATGATGAGGATGTTGATACGGAGACTGATGATGAGATGCCTGAATTGGTTGAGCCGGATCAGTAGATAAGATACGCAGCATACCATACCATACCATAGAAATAAAATGCAAGTAAATGAAGTCTACACCAGATCGCCACATCGCCACATCGCATCATCACCCTCCCCTCTTCCGTGCTACACCCACTACGCTGACTCTGAAACCCTGCACCGCATCATCATATCCATCTCGCGCGCGACTCCTCCATTTATCCCTCTTCCCTCTTTCGTGCGAAGTATAAATTTAGTACATGCAGTGTAGTGAGCAAGTTTCAGCCTACCGAAACCCCGCCGAAACGAGACGACGAGCAGATTTCTAATCCGCGCTCTCGCGAGCTGAGCTTCGGATTCGTAACACGCTCTTTCCGCTTTGGAGTGAAAGGGACAGATCTTACTTTTTACCGGCGGATAGTTAAATAGGCTCTTTCCGCATTCACTTTTCCTTCTCTCTCCTTCTACGAAAACGCAACTTCAACTTCAAATTTGGAAACTTGAGCTTATCTACGATTGCGATTGCGATTGCGAATACCCCGCTACGCCACACTACACCCGAGACACAGAGAGATACGGACAGAAACTATATAGAGAACGAGAGACATGGCAGAACAAAACTACAAATTCAACGTCGCGATGACGTGTGGTGGGTGCTCGGGGGCCGTGAACCGTGTCTTGGGGAAACTTGATGGTTTGTTCCTCCATCCTTCTCCTGGCTTTCCCCCAACCTCCCCTCCATCGCCATCCTGCTCTCAATTCTCCATCCCTGCAGCTTGCTAACGCAAAGAAACACAGGCGTATCATCCTTCAAAGCTGACCACGACATCGGCAAAGAACAAGACGTGGCAAACGTAGAGGTCGTGGCGACGGCGCCCTATGATGCGGTGTATGAGAAGATTCAGAAGGCGAAGAAGGTGAACTGGGGCGTTGATGGGGAGGGGAAGAGAATTGATTATCCGGAGAAGCCTGAGTAGATGGGGGATGCGGGAAGGCGGGGGATGGAATGGGTGTTGGAATGTAGATATATGTATGGGATTGCAAAGACTGGCTTTGGGAGAACGGGGACGGAGATGGGGATGGGGTGGAATATGATAGAGCGTGAACGCGCGATACACTAAATGCCACGGTGGTTCTCATAATGTGCTTCAATGCATGTGCTTCTGAGGAAAGTGATGGGGCCTGGATACGATTGGAAATCGCGATACATCGATTTCGTTTTCAATCTCTCGGACATGTATTTACTAATATTCGACCTTGGGGGAAATGCAGTATCCTCCTAAGGCGTTGTTTCAACTTGTCTTGGGTGCTTTCTTGTCATTCTTATCCTAACTCTTGTCTTATTGCGAGTTTGACTGGTTCGTTGACGGTACTGTACCATCATCGAACCTCGAAGTCTTGAAGCATTAGCTTGCCTTCCTCCATCTCATCTATTGCTTTCCCGTACATCCAGCCATCTGCGTATGCTTCTCCGAGCACAATGTAATGGTCTTCTCTTGGCCTGAGAACAATTGGGTGTGAGCATCCCAGAGGGAGACAGACAATGTCCCCCTCTTCAGCTACCCTCGGAACCAAACACAAAGTACCCACGGCACCGATACAGAATCGGCGGCGCGGGATATTTTGGCATACCAAATCGAATATGTTGTCAAAACGCCCAGCGTCCTCGGGCACAATACGTTGTTCAATGAGAATAGGATTAACCGCACGATGAGGATGGTGTTCCAGTGACAGGTCTGCAATACGACCAAGTAATGCTAGAAAGAAAGAGCTTCTGTTCCAAACTCCAAGTTTGTCGTCTTCCATTCTGTCAACCAACAAAGTTCGAGAAAATGCTATTTGGCTCGAAGTGGAAATGTTGTGGTCGGCGCTCGTCCTACGGAGCAGGTTCCACCAGGACTGAATTGTCACGACAGCACGAGGGTAGTCATTCCCGGATCCCATCTCAGTACATGTGCCTAGGCTTTTGATTGAGTCGATCTGGAACCCCTTGAATATTAACTCCGAGCTTCCGGGTGTGAAACAGAAGTCCGCGGCATTTTCTTTAGAAGCAGTGTAGACCTGCGGCCCACTTCGGTTTATCTCTTGTAAGAAGGAGTGATCAGAGTAGTCCAATGACCAATCTGGGACCCATGAAGGAAGACTAAGTTCAAGATCCCTGTTCCCGTCAGTTTCCAGATGTGTGACCCGTGTTAGGATGTCCAGTCTGTGAGAAGTAGCAATCTCCTTGGTCGCGATGTCGGTATATATCTGAGCTACAGACAACGAATAATCAATTTCTATTTGGTATGCACCTGAGTCGAGACCAGCAAGACCAAATATCTTGTCTCGGTCTGTTGAGTGCCGATAGTAGTGGTGGAGAAGACATTGGTATAGACGGATACGGCTACTTTTGAAATCTTTCCTCCATTCATGCAACAGCAGGGTGTTGCTGACCTTGTCTATGAAAGAATTCGCGTTATTGCGGCCTAAAGTATGCAGGAGTTTGATGAGGTCGTTTTTACCATCGATATCGATCAAGTCTGATAAGGCAAAAAAATCATCCCATTCGATGGAATCGTTGCCACAGCATATAATGACGGTATCTGGAAGACTGATTTCTTGAATAATCCAGATTCGGGACCAGTATGGTCGCTGGCAAAGGGACGCAAAACTAAAAAGTGAGAGCAACAAGTCGTCTTCAAAGTGATTGAAATAGTCAATGATCGTTTCGTTCAAGTGGCAGTATCCTCGAATAAATCTTGCGAGACGGAAAGCAAGCTTGGACTTTTCATCTGCCGGGCCTAGCCAACAAATAACCTGATTTGCACGCCCATATATCGCCCGCATCATACCAACTTGATGGCTTCGTTCTGTGACATTCTCCTGATCGATACATATAGCATCAATCCAAATGTTGACAGGCTCGCCAGTATCTGCTAGTTGTTTGATCGCAGCCCAGAGATTCTCACGAACCTCGAAAAAATCACCATTCAGAATAACTTTATGCCGTGGATCAGAGGAATTTCCCCAGGTGTATGATAAGGCTTTATATGGAGGAGCGTCGGCCATATTCGTGTGAAATATCTCGCAAAGGACGAGTTTTGCCTTCTTTCGGGGTTTAGGACAACTTGTCTTTCGCTCGCCATTCTTGCAATGAGCTGATGATCTCAGTCGCTTTGATCGTCGAAGAGGACCTCGCGGGGGAGGTACATATGTGGAGGGAAGAATTCGAAGCAGTCGGATTTCACTTCCATCGGGATGGAGCTGTTGGTACCGAAACTATCTCTGCGGTTAGTATAAGCAAGGAAACGGCTTTCGTGAGGAACATACCCGTTTCGTATACTCCATGGCTTCACTTGGTTATCTTGTGAACTTGCAGTAACATTACATTGAACTCGAGTTTTTCCAAAGCATCATCGTGTTCATAAGGCAGGCGCTTCTGTCGTTGACGCCCGCGGCTTGTGAGGCTGAGCAGCCAGCCACTCGGGCTGACACGCATGCTGTAGGGATGAAACGAAACAGTTAGACAACATCAACATATTGAATGTAGAACTAAGCGCTGATATTGGACTGAAGTCGTACCCGCGTACGTTTTGCAGGTTTGAGGCCGATTGGCGCATCGGAGAGAAGAAGATACACGTCGTTGATCGGAAGAAAGCGGGAGCCTCCGGCGAGGCTGGAATGATAAAGGGACAGCCTCGCTAAACTGGCTTCTTATTGGCGGAACCTTCGCTTGCCGTTGAGCCTCGGTAGGCACGCCTCGGTTACGCCCCGCGTTTGGTATGCCGGGGCCGACTTCCATGTGGGGAGAACTGCTTCACTACTTTAGCCCGCTTCTTTCCAAACTTCATATACTTCTTTACTTCGTATTTTCAACTTCTTCTCTGGACCTATCTAATATCTAATACCTCTACCGACTTCTTTTATTTTAAAACATTCAAAATGGTTATCAAACGCAACGAGCCATGCTACGTTCTCGGCGTGGGCATGACCAAGTTCATCAAGCCCCGAGGCAAGGTTGATTACACCGAACTTGGTTTCGAGGCTGGTGTCAAGGCTATGCTTGATGCTCAAATCAATTACGACGATGTCGACCAAGGTGTGGCATGCTACTGCTACGGAGACTCCACCTGCGGCCAACGAGTTTTCTACCAGTTTGGCATGACCCAGATCCCAATCTACAACGTCAACAACAACTGTTCTACCGGTTCTACAGGCTTGCATATGGGACGAAATATCATTAGCCATGGAGGTGCCGATTGTATCCTCGTAGTTGGCTTCGAGAAGATGTCGCCTGGAAGTCTGCAAAGTTATTTTAACGACAGAGCCAACCCTACTGGCACAAGCACAGAGATGATGAAAGTTACCCGAGGCATCACCAATGCCCCTGGTGCTGCTCAGATGTTCGGTAACGCCGGCCGTGAATATATGGAGAAGTAAATTGCTCGGACCTGTCCAAGTGCCACCGCTAACGTCCCTAAAGGTTCGGTGCCAAAAACGAAGACTTCGCAGAAATCGCCCGCGTAAACCACGAACACTCTCAACGAAACCCATACTCCCAATTCCAAAACGTATACACCCATGAGCAGATCATGAACGCGCCCATGATCCACGAACCCCTCACAAAGCTACAATGCTGCCCCACATCCGACGGAGGTGCTGCTGCGGTGCTCGTTTCCCAAGATTTCCTTGACGCCCGACCACATCTCAAGGACCAGGCCATCCTCATTGCAGGTCAATGCATGGCCACCGATGCCCCCAGTCTTTTCTCCAAGTCTGCCATTGATCTGATGGGTTTTGATATGACCAAGTATGCTGCGAAGACGGCCCTGGCTGAAGCCGGCGTTAGCCCAGGAGACGTTAAGGTTTGCGAGTTACACGACTGCTTCTCAGCAAATGAGATGATTGTTATCGATGCCCTCGGTCTGAGCGCGCCAGGCAAAGCACACGAGTTTGTCCGAGATGGAAACCTCACATATGGCGGCAAGATGGTCATCAACCCCTCAGGAGGCTTGATCTCAAAGGGTCACCCTCTCGGAGCTTCTGGTATCGCCCAGTGCGCGGAACTAGTGTGGCATCTTAGAGGCTGGGCCAACAACCGTATGATGAAGGGCACAAGTGTTGCACTGCAACACAATTTAGGTCTCGGCGGTGCTGTTGTTGTTACTGTCTACAAGCGAGCCGATGGCAAGATCGCTCAGGAAGTCAGCTCCGCGG
>Ga0247778_1000418_pt1 | contig 58038 bp, 69 predicted proteins | sample UWRJL049202B5_FD_179939 | JGI IMG/M metagenome (GOLD analysis project Ga0247778, IMG submission 179939) | Plant litter microbial communities from Arlington Agricultural Research Station in Wisconsin, United States - UWRJ-L049-202B-5 | ecosystem: Environmental > Terrestrial > Plant litter >... | reverse complement strand
AGGGGAAGGTGGGGGGGGTTATGACTATTTATTGTGAGGGGAAGGTTGTTAAGGAGAAGGAGAAGGGAGAGGGGAAGGGAGAGGAGAAGGTGGAAGATAGGGGGGTGGAGAAAGAGATGGGTGTGTAAAGGAGAAGGGGATGTGTATGAATACGAGTGTAGAGTGCATAGATCGGAGCATTTGGAAGAAAATACATTAGGGCATATAAAGGGAGAATTGGAGAAGATGAGCCTTCTCAATATCAATATAGTGTTGGAATACCAGCTTGTTTCGGCGACAGCGTGACGGGAGATAATCCTAATAGTAGTATCATCTGATTTCAATCCATTGATGTACTGTACGGAGTGCAAACAAAAGGTTTGTTCGTTGCCAAGTGGCCTATTAGATTCCCAAATATAATACTCATCTACTTCATTCATGATATTTCAATTCCTTATTCTTGCAGCTATTTCTGTACCTTTCATCCATCTCAAAACAACTCACTCCCTCCCACATCCAATTACCTTTTACATAAACACTCACCAATCCCTTCGTCATAACATCACATCAAATTTCACGAACTCCTCTCAAAATAAATTTACCCCTTTAAGGTTTCGTTTTACGCCCCAGCGCAACCGACACTACGCAACTTTGCCTCGGGCCGCGGCCGGCTGTCGCGATGTGCAACAAAAGTATATCTCACCCCTACTCGAGGAAACATTATCCTTTGCCGTGTTCTGTTTGACGTGCTATTTTTAAGCTGTCAATGCCGCTGCATGTCTGGCTAGGGCAGTACGGTCCGGGCGAGGGCGCCTTCGCGGCTAGTGTGAAGCTTAAGTAGATGCGTTTCAGTCTTATGGTGTGGGGTGTATGATGGTTCAATTGTTTTTGGGATTGTGAGATAGTTGTGCTGAGTTTTTGGACTTGGTTTTTATGAGCGAGTGATTGCATAAGTTGTGATTCAGGTGCTGGCTTGGTCTATTTGATTTCTCTGCGCACGAGACACGGGATGAGTCAAAATTCAAACTCAAGTTCGTCTTGAATCTGTCAGTAGCTCCCCCTTTCTAGCTTGCTTCATATCTAGCAAGGATGCTTCTGGCTGTTCAGCACCTGATAGTTCTCAGTGAACTAAAGCCAAGGGCAACTTGTTCGCTCATATCCAAAACAAAGAGCCAGACGTACTTTGTTTCAAATTGGAAGTCGTGAGTGTGAAAAGTCAAGAACAATGCCTATTGTTGATTTCTTTGTATTTTTGAGATTGTTGAATATAACAGGACTTCCATGTTGAGAAACAGAGCTTCATTCAAAATACATAATGTGCAGTGGCACGACGTTCTTCCACGCTAAACATACGACTGTTTTACGAGCCTACCAAGACAAAAAGACCAAACTCTGGTCAGTTAAGTCCTCATGAATATGTGGAAAATCATCACATTCCTCACTGTTACGACGTCGGTGCTAGCTACTAAGGCTAGTCAAGAAAGTCTAATCTCAGACACACTCCAGCTTTCCCGAAACGATACCTACAACCCCATTTGGGGTGGCCTGGCAGTAAACTACCCTTCCTCCCAAGAAACAAGATTCACCTCTCTACTAACGAGCTTCATCGTTCCCAGAGTCCAGCCCCCAAAATGGTCACAACCAGGCCAATATCACGCAGGCATATGGGTAGGCATGGACGGCTGTGATGGCGCGTCGTCGCTTTTGCAAGCCGGAGTCACAGCAGAAGTCACCATACTAAATGATGGTGCATGGACAACCGCATACGAGGCGTGGTTCGAATGGTTTCCAGAAGTGGCACACACTATAGACCCGGCCGAATTCCCTGTCTCGGCGGGAGATGAGATTGAAATCGGTGTATCCCGCGTCGTAACCAGCGGCGGCACCATCACTATCTCTAACTCACGCACCAAGAAAGTCATCACGAGATATCTCGATGCGCCAACTGGGACAGAGATTGTGGGTACCAGTGTTGAATTTATCGTTGAAGCTTTCATACAGAATGGAGAGCAGGTCAGCATGGCAGATTTCGGCAGTGTCGATTTCGAGATTCTTGACATTAGTACGACAGCTAAAAATTCTAAGGTTGTTAGTCTTGAGACGCTGATGGCTGAGAATGCGCAAGTGCACACTTTATATCAACCATTGAGCCCATTTTACGACAGTCACTTCCGGCTGTTGTCCGAGACAAAAGTATCGAAGGGCGGAAAGAAAGTACAAGTATCGTTCGATGATAAGTCGTGGGCAATAAAATCGTAACGTGTTTGTAGTTCATATCAATCCTTCTCTGATTCTCATCACCTACGGTTGACAAGGTTCAACCACCAAGAACACTGAAAAGGCACTAAAAGCTCCAAAGCTTCTTGCACACGTCCCAAAAACTTTCCCAAAATTACCTTGCAAATAAAGATAAAGTGATCTCAAGCAAGCGGCTTCATTTTTGATTATTGACTAACCCTGTAACCAATCAATCGTCATTAATATACAGATCAAGATACCTCACAAACGGTTCCCAAAGGGCACTTAAACTATGATAATCATCCGCAGTTGTAATACCCAAACTCCCCATATGTGCCGAAACAAGGTTAGGAATTAATCTCGACTGAGTCATTTCGACAGCTGGAAAGGTGCGAATCAGAGCAGAGCAATTTGCTCTCGTCCGTTCATCCAACGCAGTAAAAACACCAAGATTGAATTGCGAATAGGGTCCGTCAAACCAGACGACACTGTCCGCGATATCGAAATATCGGGAATCTGCTGGCTGGCGCGGATTGAGAATTATCGTGTCGAGATAGGAGGAACGAGCATGTGAAGTAGCGATGGCGAGATTCATGTAGACGTTGACCGAAGGTGTTGAATACGTGATCGGACTCTCGTCAATGAAAATACCATCGAGGTGGATAGGAGGATTGTTGTTTGCCCAAGCTGCATATCGTGAGATATTGGCTAATAAGTCGTTTTGCAGAGACGTATCGCCAAAACCCGCGTGCACGTAACCAAGTACTCTGGCATTAGGAAATGTCTTGAGATGTTGAAGAGCTGTGAGGTAGTCGGAAAGTTCGGGGTCTGAAAGGTTCTTATGTGTTGGACCTGAGTCAGGATTGATGATGATGTCAAATCCGAGTTGGGTGTGGTTTCCAAGTGCGTTGTAAAGAGGGGTCCAGGGATGAGGGTGGATGGAGGGGTTGGGGTAGATGTAGAGAGGAAGGAGGACTGCACCGACAGCGTCAGTGGCCTTCACCCCCGAGTAAAGGGGAATTAACAAGATCGCAGCTGTTAAGAAGAGCATGCTGATATCTGACGAAACTAAGCTGGCTGAGCTTTGAAAATAAGTGTCGATGAGTAGGATCCTGGAAATTTGAACCAAAGTGTGACGTTGAATTTGTTCAACGTCATTATTAGGCATTCAAAATCCATTCACCAGTTTTGGGCGTGGAAAGTTGGCTTTATTTCTTAATAGCCTAAGTTTATGGTACCCAAAATGGTTCGCGCGAAATTAGGAACTGAAACAGACGAAAAACTATCGATGGTAGGAGAAACAGAACACAACTGAAAAACCCTCTACTAATTCAGCCCCTCTCGATAAAAAAAGCCGTGAACAAATAGACGCTGTTAAGTTTAAGTTTTCTAGTCGACCCAAAGGCCGGAATACCCGAGCATGGAGGGATTGGACATGGTAATTATTCCAGCTTGGGAAAGGTTATTTCGGAGCTTTGCTTTAAACCCGTTGGGGCCTGACATAGAGAATACATGCGATACATTTAGGTTTGAGTTTTTCGAGAACTTATTTAATATTTGTTCTACAAATTGAAAGAATCTCCAGGGCTCTGTCTGGTGGGGCGGGGTAAATTAAAGGCGTCGGAGTGACCGGACAAATGATGTTCCGTTACCCCTTTTTGCGACCTCTCGTCTGAACATCTTTTTTTCCGCATTTATCTGCATGTTGACCCTTGTTCTCGACCTTCACATATACCAATAACCCACAACAACTCATTTTGGGACAGACAATCCAATGTCTTTCTGATAAAAACCAATATCACACGCCCAAGCTCCACTGGAAACGCCACCTGTGCGAGGCTAGCAGGGCATCAGCAATGCAAAGCCTCATCAGTTTCTTGGCAAAGGCAATCTATCCAGCACTCTCTGGTTTACTCTTTACTTTCATCATCTGTTTCCTATTATGGCTCGTCGGTTTAGAAGATGTTGAGCCTGAAGAACCTCCCGTCGTCCGTTCCAGAATACCGTTCATTGGTCATGTGATAGGGCTTCTAAGCCAGCACAACAACTATTTCACTTTCCTAAGGTGTGTTGGATAATTAGATCATGGTGGTGATATTAAAGCTAAGCCAATGTCAGCAAACGGTACACCGGACCTATATTCACCGTCAAGATATTCTCAATTAGAATCTACATTGTCCAATCGCCGGACCTTGCGCAAGCTGCTTTTCGTGAAAGCAAGGGAATCGATTTTGACACCTTCAAAGTATGGGCCTGCAAGGCTATAGGCTATGGAAAACATGGAACAGATATCCTTCGCTTTCGTCCCCCAAAGCCAGAGCGTTCTTACCTGACCGACCTGCACGATGAGATGTATCCAGCACTTGCGCAAGGACCCAGGTTATTGGAGACCAATGCTCGCGTCCTCAACTATCTTTCGAGGTCTTTAAATGGCATCCATGCTGATCCGAAGAAACACCGTCTATTTCGATGGCTGCGAGATGAATACACTCTTGCCTCCGCGTACGCGCTTTACGGATCCCAAAATCCCATATCGGAGGATCCTTCACTCATTCAAGCAGTCTGGTTGGTTTAGGATCATGGTAGTTGTAAATGATAAAGCGGCTAACGTTCTATTAGGGATTTTGAGAAAGATCTCGGATTGCTGATTCTCGATTTTCTACCAAAGTTCACCGCGCCTAAGGGCTTTGTGGGCAGGGCCCTCCTAGCACCTACCTTCAAAAAATACTACGATGATGGTCTCGAAAATAATGCCAATGGTTTGATCAAAGGTCGTCTACGTGCGGGTCGTAAGTGGGGCCTGACGAATGAAGAAATTGGCAAAGCCGACCTTGCCATTATCGTGAGTCGCTTTCCTCTCAGCGCTTTCCTTGATCATATTTGAGACAGCCATCAAACTCTCTCTTTCAGCTATCATTTCGCCGTTGATCATTTCAAAAGAGGCGATGCTAACACGAGCCCTCAATTAAAGATGGCAGCAGGCACCAATACAGTTCCCAATGTGTTTTATATGATCTGTAATATTTATTCCCAGCCAGAGCTTCTTGAATCTCTACGGAAGGAAATCAGCAAGATTGTGACTCGAAAGCCCCGAGACGGCGTTGAAATTATGACTCTCGATATCTCCGTCTTGCAATCCGATTGCCCACTCCTCACCGCATGCACCCACGAAACCCTACGGTTGACCAAAACAGGAGCGTCAGTTCGTACCCTCCTGGAAGACGTAATGCTAGATGGCAAATATCTTCTCAAGAAAGGCTCTTTCCTCCAAATTCCTACCGGCGTCTTGCAAGCTGACCTCAAGACCTGGGGTCCCGATGCTAAGGAGTTCAATCCTTACCGCTTCCTCACTCAAGATTCGCTGCCAAAGGAAAAGCGAAAGACGCAAAATCAAGCTTTCATGCCCTTCGGTGGTGGAAGGAATCTTTGCCCCGGGAGGCATTTAGCGTTTACTGAGATTGCGGCTTTCGCTGCAATGCTTGTGTATGGCTTCGAGTTGAAAATGAGCAATGGTGATATGTGCAAGGTGCCTAAAGGCGAGTTCCAGAAGTTGGGTGTCGCGTCTATCTCACCAGCGAAGGATATGGATGTTTTGATCAAAAGGAGAGATGAGTTTGAGGGAGTAATTTGGGAGTTCGATGTTGGCGATGCCTGAGCGCCAGAGCCTGAAAGAGGCCACCTGCCCACTTTGTATTGCAAATTTATTTTGGGAAAATGACATGGACAACGCTCTATGGTTGTAAGGGTGTCGTTCAAAAATCCAGCAATTGATATTGCAAGATACTTAGACAAACTCGATAACATATCTTAATTTCTAAATATTGAGATGCACGCGTTGCGAATGTATAGACACGATTTACGGAAGTGCAAGATGAACATCCCGTACTCGCGGAACTCCAGTTCCCAAACCCCTTTCTCAACCTCGAGTCCCATAAAGCATAGAGCTCAAGCCGACTTCAAACCCCCAAGCAAGCAACATCTCTGATTCTCTGTTCCCATTGGCAGTAGCAAGGAACACTGTTGATATCTTGAATCATAAAAAGTCTCGAGGGATGGCCCAAGATTTCGAGAAAACGATACAAAGAACGATTATGATTTCTTGAATCTTGCCATCAGATCTTCGATACTAGTGCTCCAGCTCAAATGAATATGACCTCGCGAGGAGGTGTTCTGATTTTCTCCCAAGCACTCATCATGATTTTCCCGGCGCCAACTCTCCGTGCTCGAGGCCCGGCCCATTCAACCAGAATAACATTAACAACAGGCCACAAAGAGCGCGGCATTGGATCTCCAACATTTGCTGTGACAATTTCGCGATACAAATCGCCTGCAGATTTCCTTGAGTAACTGCTTTTCGCGCCCGATTTCCACTCGTCGGGTAAAGACATTCCCCACTTTGACATGAACTTGTCAGCAAACCCTGCCAAACCTTTGTCCATGAGTCTCATTGTCAATACCTCGTAATCGACACTCTGGGGTTTATCTAGAGCTGAAACGAATTTATCAATGTACTTTTGATGTATATCTGCATTCTGGAGGGAGAATGACCATGAGATGGACAAGAAGCTGACTGAGCTTTTACCTGCTCGCCATACCGATTCGTGGGTCGTCCAAACCTCGCCGACACAGAGACCCTCGGAATCTACAAGTTCGTAGATGCCCGTTTCCTCATAGCAGCCCTTGAAGCTACCTTGCACTATTCTGCCGATACTGATTGGAACAACCGTTGTTTTGAAGACTAGAGCTGGGCCTTTCTCAGAAAGGATACGTTTTGAAGGACGCCAGTTTCCCTGGCTGATTAATTCATTTTCATAGTCCGCAAGAGTCCCTTCAGGTCCTCTAATCGTTGAAATTAAAGGAGAAAGTATTGCGCGCAATACATCTTCCAATCTATCTTTTGGTCGGATTTGAACCCCGGCTTGTTTGGCAAGCAGCAGGGGAAATACGATGACTTCGCCAATTTTCCCACGAGTCAGGTGCTGCATTGGAGTTTGATATTCCAAGGGACAACAAGACCCATCTTTGCAGGAGAAAACTCGGCCAATCATATGACTTTGCAGATAAATCGGAAGTTTGAAACATTGCAGGAGGGCGTTCAATACAACTTTGTGATGGGGGGTCTGCGTCTCTCCTACAATACCCATTTGTTTCGCCTGGACGAGATAATGGTATATCAGATCTCGAACTCCACGGTCATCCATGACATCGTAAAATGCCCATTTTCTGCCAAATTGCCATTTAGTCCAGGTCCATGATGGGTGATTCTTCAACTTATCGACTTGAATTGTTCCCGGCATCGGTAACCACATCAACGAGTCCAGGAGGAAGCGTTCTGGCAAGCCAAAGTGAAATTCTCCTATATGAGGCTTTAAGGTTTCCAAAACACCCTTAATGGCATAGGGAATATCCGACGGCACCGTCAAACTTCGTGTCGTATATTCATGTACTGCGGTGGCATAATCGAGGAATCCGGCCATATGCTCAAACCGATCCTCTGTATTGAGTGATCCATTTAGAACTTTCAATTCCGGCCCGTGGCCATGGTCTTTGGGGCTGGGAAGCCTTCGATCTGCGCCCCAGCGATATTTCCCTGCCCGTGATTCCACGCTTTTCGATAGACGCCCTGTCTCCATGCAAACTTCCTCAGTCCATATTGATTCGCAGCATTTGAAAAACACCTGATAATCCGTAAAAAGCAATATTCTGTTTGATAGAAGCTTCTCCTGGAAAGTCCAGCCTCGAGTATTCCATACAAGTCTCCTGGAGTTCTCCAACTCCGAATAAGAGGGAAACATCGTTGCGAGGGGCAGGCCCTTAACAACCTCCGAGTACTGAGAGTACTTCCGAGAACGTCGGCTTACTCCTGGAAGTCCGTAGTCGGCGTGATTTCCTGCAGCGGCTGCTATAGTGAGTATCGCACAGCTATAGATTGCGTCCATGTGCGCAAGATGCTGATTTTTCAGGTCAAAATCTTCGTCCTGGATGATGCACAGTGCATCGTTCCAAAGGTACCGAAATCCCAGGACTTTTGTAACGTATATCGCATCTTTGATTGTCAGGGGAATTTGCTTTGGAAGCGGAACGCTATTTACTCTGCGGCTTTGTCGTATCATTTCTTTCGAGAGCGTGGTAGGTACCATTCCAGTCTCTCTTTCCATCTCTGGAACGCCCCAGACGTAGCTGAGAGCAACGTACTCAGGAATAGATGATGTTGATACTCTCACGATACACCTTTCGACAACATCGATCATTCTAAGATTGTGTGGTAGGCCACTTCCAGCAGCGCCGATTCGATCGCACTCGTCATCATGATATCTCCAGCATCGACGAAGCCATGAAATCAAGAGATTCGTGTCTACCATATCAGGCAGTACTTTGCGACCGAAAAACTGTTGGTCCTCTGGATTCTTTTCCAAATATGCGAGATATTGGATATGTCCCTCTTTTTCACTGCGACTCTCACCAGATGATACCAGAAACCGATAAGCCTCTGGTACTATGTTTTTGTATTTCTTGGCACGAGATCTGAGGTCGAATTTGTTGGAGTATGATTCGGTTCGTCTTCTATCGTAAGGTGATAATTCGATTCCCAGCTGCCAACTAGTTTTGTTGTCCAGGAATACCTCACTTTCGGGGTGAGGTCTTGTCAGCTTTTCATCGTTCTCCAAGCAATTAACCACAAGCTTGCAAAAATGACAATCTCTGTTACGGCGTACTGTTTCCCAAGTGCCCAAATTAATCTTTTGTTGGATCTTCGTGTTGATGTATTTCTCGAAGTCTATCGTTCGACAAATCCGACATAGCGATTGCTTCTCGACGTCTGCTGCTGGATGGGACATTTCGCAGATACACCTGTGCCGATAATTGGATAATGGTCTTTCTGGTGCAGATTCTGAGCCCAGGGAAGTTTGCAAGCGGAGGATACCGTGAAAATGATGTCGGTACCGCTACATTGGAAGATTCAAACGCGGATAGTAGGCCAGGGCGGTCTTTTTGCGGTGACCCACGAGGCCATATGCAGTACAAATCAATGATCATGTGTGAGTGAAGAAGAAGAACACAGTTATAGAAGTCTCCTGAAAGCGTTGCACACTGAGCTTAATAATTTACAGCAGATTGCCACCATGGCACCATGATCCCATCTTTCGATCTGTAAAAACGACTCAGAAAAATGAAAATAGTGGCGTACTTTGAGTCAACTGCGCCCCAACGCCTGCATATGCGTGGTTAGCCAAGCAGCCTCGCCCATCAGAATAACTAAGAGATTGGATCATTATCTATTCAATCGTTCTTTCCCAGCGTATCAGCTCATAGGCGTCGCATCGAACCACATTTTGCTAGTATATTCCACATTCGCCACTATGCGTGCTATTAGAAATCACGCAGAAAAAGGTGAACCGAGTAACTGATTAAAATATTAATACCAAAGTGAACTGCATCTTGTCCCAGAAATGTTAGAGACGAAGGTCTTGAGACTTGATTAGTGCAAACTCTATCAACACTAGTAGGGAAAAAGATCGAATCCCCTCGCAAATTAAATGCCTCTGATAATATCCGCGGCCTTTTCGGCAACAGCATAAACGGTAGACATTATATTGCCGCGTGGTATAACCGGGAAGATACTAGCATCAACCAATCGCAAATTTCGCGTTCCATACACGACCAACTTCTCATCCACAACACCTCCCTTCTCGCGCGGTAGCATTGCAGCGGTTCCGCAAGTGTGGTACTCAGTGAGTGCAGTATCAAGAACATACTTCTTGGCGCCTTCAAGATCTTTGATGTGAAAAGCATCTGAATGATTGCGTCTTCCATTGGGCTTGAAAAAGGGCGCGAGCTCTTTGGTCTGACGGAGCGTCTCGAGCGCTTGGACGTGGCGGGCCATAATCTCAAGATCTGCTGGGTGAGAGAAGTATTTGGGATCAATGATCGGATTCGAATTGGCATCTGCAGAGGATATGTGGGTGGATCCGCGCGAAAATGCATGCGATTGAGAGCAACCCAGGCTGGCAAAGTTACCTGCTTGGAGGTCTGCGCCTACGAAACTCTTACCACTGGTGTCGTGCAGGTTCGCTTGTGCAAGAAACATGAACGAAGAGGCTGTGCACTCGTCGGGATTTTCGATAATCTTTCGTACGATGTTATAGTACTCGTGATTATCTGACTCTGTGTGTAACTTTTGGAGCAGGTCCGTCTGCAATTTTTGACCTTCGGCACCCGCGAACTCAAGAATGGGCATAAAGGCGTGAGACTGGATGCCACCCATGGTGAAAGGACCTGCTCTATGCTTGGAATATAAATCTTGTGCCATTTGCAAAACCTCGGGCTCTTGGCGCATCAATGGGTCGCCCGTCATGACCCCATCAACGACCTCGAAACTCACACCGGTCATGAGGTGATCCTGCAAGTTTTCTCCTACTGCGGGATTATCCACCAGAACTGGTATTCCGTGTTCTCCAAGGAATTTGGGGTTGCCGATGCCGGAAAGCTCAAGGAGCTTAGGAGTGTTAAACGCTCCAGCGGCAAAAATAACTTCTTTAGTCGCGCAGAAAGTTTTCTCCTGACCTTCGACAGAGGCAAGTACTCCTGTTGCAAAGAAGTCACCAGTCGTTTTCTCCAACAAAACTTTGAGGGCGGTAGCTCCCGTGACCAAGTGAAAGTTCGGTCGTTGGAGCGCGGGTGTTCCGTATGCAGAAACCGCATAGGAACGAGTCTTGGTGACCGGATCAACGGTGGCCGCATTGCTATATCCGCCGATTGACTTGTCGGAGAAAGGGTCTAATAATGCATGAGCTTGAGTTCTTCCAATTGTTGTGAAATAATGTGCCCAAATTGAATAGTTACTGCAACTTACCACCAGTTGTCGCTTTGCCCAAGCCGCGAAAAGCATCAACCCAAGCCTTGCCAAGCGGATTCTGAATGACTCCCGGAAATGAAACCTTGAGAGGTCCTGAAGTGCCACGATACTCTTCGTTGATCCAGTCAAGACCTAGATGATCAACAGTCACCTGATCAGGGGGAAGCGATATAGTATAAGATTTCTTAAAGTATGGCGAGAGGCCATCCCAGTCCCATCCTCTGCTCCCAAGCTTTGCCCATGCGTCAATATCAGCCTTGGAAGGGGCGATGAACGCTTGCCCATTGATGGCAGAGGAGCCACCGAGAAGTTTGCCTTGCGGCTCTTTGATCGATCGACCACCTAAACCGGGCTAATGCACAGCACAATAATTAGTATCGTGTAATTGTTTGGATGTGGGGTGCAAATTGTGTTAAACATGCTGATTGCGAACATTACTTACTTGAGGGACGGTCTCAAATTTCCAATCAACCTCGGAGCCAAAGAGAGTCGTAAAGAAAGCTGGCACATTGACTCGAGGGTCTTCTGAGTGGTCGTGACCGGCTTCGAGAAGCAGAACATGGACGTTGGGATCTTCAGTCAAACGATTTGCGACGACCAGACCTGCCGTTCCGCCGCCAACAATAACGTAGTCGGCTTTATTGACAAAACTTTGATTGGAAGACATAATGCGCTGTTAATTTGTGAATTGATGGTCAACAGAACTGAGCTTCATATAATTCGAAGAGGAAATAACGTTTTCCTAAATCCGAGGGGGAGCGAGGCCTAAAATGGTAACCAGATCGAGGTTCTGGGACGAGACGGGTGATTTCAGCAGTCTGCTACGTGAAAAACGGACTAAGAGAAGAACGAGACAACATGTACGACGGCACTTGCCCAATCTTATGTCATACAAGCGCATGCGGTACCGAGCACATTGATAATGTAGATCCGAATAGCGCTAGACGTTTAGCGCTGATTTCCCCTCCCAGTAGAAGGTCCCCCAGAAATAAAGAAACCAAATCCAGAAAATCGAGGATTGCCTGTTGGGTTGTAGGATGCATAAATAGCAGTAAAGCTCTCTGCTATCTGTAACAGTAAAACTATTACATGAAATGAACCTCTGAGGGGGTGGCAGGGCAAAATATGCCACTTAGCTTTCCAAGAATTTCGGGGCAATTCATTTGTCATACTTGACACCTGCGCCAATCGTAATCCACCTCTTCGTACAGAATTGATACGGCAGTAAGATACTACTGGCTGTTGTTGGACCATCAAACCAACCGGTACATTAAAGTACCAACGACATTGCATATATCGAAAACCCAACAGCATGCCGTGAAATACTGGAACCGACGTCATGACCAGAGCATATTCCCCATCATGGCTTATGTAAAAAGCATCTGCCACCGTCGGATACTTCCACAGCCTTCAATTGCAAGCCACCCAATCACGGGCATGTAGGACCTCGAACCCACAACTTCGTAAAATGTGAAAATTGAATAAAGGAAGCAGTGACAACAAAGACTTAAAAAGTCCAGCAACACCCACGGCGTTCCTCGGATTTATATCAACATTTTCCATACACAGACTCCAAACTCCGGTCCAGGCCCCACCCAAACGCCCTTACCAATGCTCAAAGAAACACGATACAACGTACAAAGTCAAAAGTCTGTTATACAAGTAAAAGCATCTACCAAGACGCATCAAGGATACGCCAGCCGATCCGTCAAGAATTCCGGCGCCTTTCCGCTCCTCACCGCGATTCCCACAGCGAGCAGTATGAAAATCGTAGCGTACAAGGTAACGATCACAGCTTTTCTCAACATGGTTCCGGTCGCTGCGTCTGTCTCACCTTCCCACATTTTCTTTGCATAGGCTAACGTAGCTGTGTAGTAGGTGACGATACCGTCGTAACCAACGCCGTAGTAAATGAGGCCGCAAGTTGCGATGCCGTAGCCGACGAATTGGAGGGGTGTGATGATGGTGGCCCAGATTAGGACTGAGGCGATGACTAGGAGGATGTTTTTCAGGACGCCGCAGAGCGTCATTACTAGACCGGATGTTTTGCCGATCTGAGGGTTATTGTCAGCATGTCGAGAGACTAGGTTTCTGACACTTGTTCCGCACAGCTCTTCAGGGCACGAGAGAAGGCCATAGGTGGGGTAATAGGTAGGTGGGAAACTCTTACCAAGAAGACGGAAGCAACGTTCAACATGAATGCAACCGCGGCATTCAGAAGCAGGATGAAAACTCCAGCATGCCACACATCCTCCATCCTGAAAGTAGATAGCTCCATAAACGCAGCAACGATGAAATTCATCACAGTACAAACTGGGGCATAGTAATACAGCGATACCAAGGGGTCCATCTTTTGACCCTCGCCACTCAGCAGAATCTGGATCATGATCAACCTGACGGCCTCAGAGAAAACGCCTCCTGCTTGATAGAAGAAGCCGATCCAGCTGAATTTGATCTCGCCGAATGAAGCAAGTGCAACACCGAAGACGATGATAAGCACATTGAACAGCACCTTGAGTTTCGGATTTGCTACACCGAACATCCAAGATACTATAAGAACTGCTACAGGGGCACTTGCCTGGAAATCAGATTAGCGGAAGTATAATGAAAAGCGTCGGAGGGGCAGTACCTTGAGCATCTGGATGAAAGCAACACTGAGGTACAAGTACGTCTGATTGCTGCAGACAAGGCTGGCACTGTAGAGGAGACCAATGGGAACGATGGCTCGCAGGTAGATCCGGCCGGTCATCTTCACTTGCTTACGGCCATCGAGGAGGGTGGTGGTCCGGGCCAGGACTTGGGTCATCACCGTGGCGAAGAAGAGATGCCAACATGTTAATATAGCGGCTGGTATTTTATCAGCTTCTGGTCTCCTGCTATATCCAGTGTGAATCAAAGAACTTACGATAGTCTGTACATGAAAGTCAGCATTCAATGCAAGCAAAAGAGGGTGTGAAATACATACGGAAATTTAAAGTCGATAGGAGATATTTGTTGAAAAGAATAGTGATTGAACTAAAGAAAATCCAGCTCCTGTGTATGCCTAAATGTAAGTACTTGACCCGATGGTGACATTGCAATGGATGATTCGGATTTGGAGCACACTTACCCGACATAGAGTGCGGGGTGAAAACCAGCCTTCTGTGGCTTCTCGGTCTCAGTTACCGGCAGCATTGCGGCAGCCAGACACTCAAGGCAAGATTTGGATTTTAAAGACTGTGTGAATGTTGCCAGCGATCAAATGATGGATATCAAGCAAGAACAGGAGGCCCCAAAGGTGCGCAATTGTTGCAGGAATGCTGACATGTGGCTTTGCTAGGCACAATCAATGCAAGGCTCGTTGAGGTGAGTGGCCGTAGAGGAAGTTATCAGCTATCAATGATAGCACCACAAGACTCAAGAATGAGTAGGTAGTCTCCCACGAGTAAGTTTCAAGTTGATGGATCAACGAATGCCGAAAGCCAGATTATTGTCGGTGCAGGCCCTGCAGGGTTCCACATGGCTGGGTACTGTACTAGCGATATGCACGCCCGCCCACCAGACCCCAATTTCTAAATCGGTCCACCAGTCTCCCCTCGGCTGGGGCCGCACAAGAAAATTGAAATCAGAAATCAGCATCAGCCACACTGGAGACACACCATCTTTCATTTAACCTTTAACCTTACAGTCAGCCAGCCCCTCCAAACTTGACCCCACGCATTCAGCATCAGCATGAATGAACAACCTTTTGCGACATCTAAATCTAAATCTACATCTCACAATCCTCACCATCCTCACCATCCAACACAGCCGCGCTTTACATTAAGCTGACTACATTGCAAGATTATGATTCCTAGGGGAATCTGCTTGCTGCTGAAAGAGGAGATATCTTCGGGTTCGATTCCCTGAACGGGTGGTACAGAAAATCGTTGCCTAGAACTCGGACCTCAGCCCACCACCCGACGGCCTGCAGGTAACCGCTGCTACTCCGTAAAAACCTTGAATCCAATCCAGTATCCGAAGTTATCAATATTCTCCGCTGCGGCGCTGCTGCCGTTTGCATTGCAGGGATCTGTAAGGTATCTGAGTCTTTGCTCTCTTCTTCAGCAGGAGATTTGCTCATGCCAGCCACGAACAGCTGTTCCCACGTGCTACACTAATCAGTCTGCATGCTTTGTGAGTTGGTAAGGTCAGTCCTGCATGAGAGCGACGATCTGATGAGCGGACAGTGGCACGACGTTCACTTGGTTATCAGATGAAAGAACAGGTCATTCTCTCTGTACAACAACCCTTTCAGGTCATCACTTTTTTCGATACTCGATATCTCGTGTTTCAAAGAGATATCTGGAGAGACTGCCCGACGGGTAGCCACTTCTGCGAGGCTCCGCACGAATGGGGTCGGTTGTGGCTGCGCTGGAAATTTCTGAAGATAGCACAAAACATGCCACCACCAAAGCTTGAACGCCCGAAGTCTAGGTGGGCTGGCGGGAGGAAAAGAAGTCCTCTTCTCCCTTCATTTTCAGTCTATCTCCGAGGATCTCTTTTTCAAGGCAAAGTGCAACTATTCCCAGGTCGCTCTATGAGTAGCGTAGCCGCTACCGTGGGTAAACGTCGCCTAAGTTTTCCCCTAAATCTTCGTGGGCCCTTTTCCTAAAAGAGTAATTAAACTCATTTCTAAAAATTTACATTTCCTAGTGGCAATGCCCGATCCCCGTAAAGCCACAAATATCCCGAAGAAATTATTGGTGTATTTCGAAGTGGAAGAACCGCAGCCGTTCTCAGCCTGCTCGCCAAGGCCTCCAAGTGGACCTTGTCATACCGTCCCCAGTCTACAAATCATCGTCTCCTAAGCCGCGGGTGTTGTAGCTCGAAGGGTGGTAACACCATGCACGAGTGCTCACGAGAAAGCGCCCAAATCACGTTCACGTTAGTAGCTATCCCACATCTGGGTTCTTCAATGCAACTCTGTTCATCTCACTGGCTGTCTTTCGTATGTTTGCTACTCCACCCAGGTAGTCCACTCGACTCCACTGTTTGCCAAAATTAGATGATTCCTGCTGGTCATCTTAATTGTCACATTGCTTAGACCGCGGCCACGCCACCCTCAGACTTTCCTTATGCCATCCTTCCTGCAAGCTTACTCCTCATGATGAGCTCAACCCGTCTTTTAAGACATCTTAGCCCATTCCTTCGAGGCTATCCTTCCGTTTCATGTGTTATTTTTGTGCTACCATAGTGTGCTAGCCCTACATGAAATAAGAAGTCCTTTTTGCACTCTGAACATTCATTCACCACCACTACAGCCCAGCCTCACTTCTTTGCTTTTTCAAGCACATCGGTCAAGACTAGAGGTGGAGACAAGACGATCACCTCTTCTTAGAGTCCCGAGTGTGTCCTACCAAGTATTACTCCGCGGTCGGTCGGCATCCGAAAGACTCAATACCACACACATTACGCTATGTTTGGGGAAAGCAACACATCTCGATAATACATAACTTGTTCTTTACTGCTGCGCCAGTCTGTCGTTAAATTGTAGACGCTCATCATATATTTCTCATTCGTTCATCTCGCCTTCTTTCCATAGTCCGATCACTTCCAATAATCACCATGGGTTTCCAAAATACATCCTCGACGAACCATATCAAGTTTCTAGCCGTTGCAACAGTATTGGTTTGCATATGGTTCGTCTTCACAATTCCTGGAACACCACACTATCCATCATTACCTATCACCACGGGGAAGTCAAAACCAACGAAGGGCAAGAAACTTGGTCCTGCCGACATGCTACCACTGGCAGAAGCTAAAGAGTACTGCGAAAAACGACGCTGGCCAGTCTATCCATACCGACAAGCCCGCCGCAAAGTCTACGACCTCATGCTCATCAACACGGAGCTCGAATGGCTCGAAATTCGCATGGGTCAAATGGCCGACCAAGTCGACTACTTCGTCATCATCGAATCAGACAAGACTTTCACCGACCAAGACAAGCCCCTCTTCGTCCGTGAGAACTGGGATAAATTCAAGAAATACCACCACAAGATGATCCTCCACACGCTCGATATTGAAGGTGTTGAATTCGAAAACACGTGGGCGCGCGAGGAGTTCTCCCGAAACGCTATGTACGATCAAGTCATCCCATATCTCGAAGGAGAGCAAGAAGCTTTCCAAGGAGACGTAATCCTCGTCTCAGACGTCGACGAGATTCCTCGACCCGATGCCATCAAAGCTCTGCGCAACTGTGATTTCCCCCAAGAAGTCACATTACACACCAAAATGTACTACTACGGATTCCAATGGCAGAAGCGCGACGACTGGGCTCACCCACAAGCCACCTACTACAACCTCGACAAAACCGTTCTCCCCGACGATCTACGCAAGACGCAAAATGGCGCCAATGTCTGGAATGCTGGCTGGCATTGCTCTTACTGTTTCCCCACCGTCGAGGAAATGGTTACGAAGATTAAGAGTTTCAGTCACACGGAAATGGACCGTGAAGAGTTTACGGATAAAGACAAGATTGTGGCACGAGTTAGGAATGGCAAGGACATGTTCGATAGGGAAGAGGAGCATTTTGATCGCGTTGAGGATAACCCTGATGTGCCGGAGTTTTTGAGGAAGAATACGGCGAAGTATAGCTATATGCTGGATCGAGATCCAAAGAATGCGAATTTCAGGGATTATACTGCTCCTCAGGAGTTGGCAAGGACGGAGGATGATGGGAATGAGTAGATGTTTCTTTTGTTGGATTAAAAGGTCTGCATAGGCGGCGCTTTGGATTGGAGTTTGGAATGGGTTTGGGTTTACATTGATACCTCATGAGTTGGCAATGGGTCGCCACAGTTTCCTTGTTCATCATTATATTCTTGTACATTATAGACAGATCAAATATTAACAAAGTTCAAATTTCACTTTCTTGCCCAAGAATAGCGTTTGCCAGATTCCAGGATCGGGAGGTTTCACAGATTCTCGGCTTCCGACATACTTTCCGGTGACCTTTGCATCCAAGATCGCTCTCCTCACCGCTGCATGAACCAGAAACACAAATCTTCAAGGCCCTAGGCTTTCGGAAAGGCTACAAGTGTCGAATTCCCAGTCCTATACGCCGCGCTGCCGCGCATCTCACATAACCCAATTTTGACACCTCCATCGTGTCATATAACGAACCCAGATACATTACTGGTAACTATCCGTATTCAAATGCCAAATTTAGAACTCATTATAAGATTTTCTTCAATCCATCCCTCAAACCCCTCCACATTCTCCATCTCACCCACCCTGTTAAAGCAACACCCAAAAGCTCCCAAGCAAGGACCCAAAAAACCCCCGTAAATCCTCACTACTAATCCCTCACCGTATTCCCAAACCATCACTAATACATCAGCTCGTAAAATCTCACCTCACAAAACGCACCCCTTAACCTCGCTTATCGATACGCTTGAGCTCGTTCCTTCCTTTCCAAGAGGTGAGCCTCTCTTTTAGCTTTTAGGCAACAGTATACGGTACCTACGCCAAGCCCGCACCACAAACGCCAACCCGCTCCGCTTCAAAGATTCCAAAGTCTCCAAAAATCCCACCTCAAGGCACAAAATTTGATGCGGTGACTCAATAAAGCAAACCCTAGGCCCAGGTAAGGCGCCAAATTAATACTAATCACTCATTACCTCCTCGGCCCTTTCCCCAAAAAATCCACAATCATCACCGTAACAATTGGCACAGTAGCAACATGCGATAGGTGCATAATTCACCGTCCCCGTTTCTCGTATTCCACGAAAAACTGTGGCGCGAGACAAAGAAGGAGAGAGGTCGAATTTGGCTTTGCAATAGGGTTGCGGCGCAGACGACCATGTAACGGGAATGGTGCGGAAGCGAGAGGCAGGGGGATAAGATAGGAGAGGATGCTCGGGTTTGGGTCCTGATTGGGAAAGGGGAGACGATTGTGGATGCATGCGAGTGCTTGTACACTGTGATGGGAGGGGATGGAATGGAATGGAATTATTGCGGCGATGAAAGGGGGAATGTGGTTTGAAGTGTGAAAATGAGGTGAAAAGTGCGGATGATGGAGGAACAGGAACAGGAACAGGAACGAAGGAGAATATGAAGGTAATTATGATGGATTTATTGTTAGTTTTAGTTTAGTGTCATATCTTCGTGAGAAGCCAGCCCATCTCAATCCCAGGCGCCAAAATCCAAAGCTCAGATGGCTTCATCTAGTGGTACAATAATGGTACATCTCCATGCAAGGTAACTAACCACGTCGTGAATCCCGCCTACTGTCACGACTCCTGCTTCGCTTCCTGTCACGGTCTCGGTCTCGGTCACGATCCCTATCCCTATCATCACGGCGGCGATCCCTGTCTCTATCATGATCCCGACTTCGACTCCTGTCGCGTCGACTGTCCCTATCACGCCGATCGCGATCACGGTCTCGGTCACGATCTCTGCTCCTGTCCCTCCGACGACTTCTGTCTCGGGACCGAGATCTCTTGCGGACTTTGGTATCGTCGTCTCTGGTCGACCGTCGGTCCCGGTCTCTATCTCTGCTTCGAGATCTGTCGCGGCGAGCTGTGCTGCCTCGTCTTGCTGATGCGCCGGGAACATAGCGATCGATGTTGATGGGACTAGTGGATCTCTCGATCCGACTTGTTCTCCTTACTGTTGGAGAGCGAGACCTGCTTCTAGCGTGTCGTGAAGACCTGCCATCTCTATCGCGATCTCTATCTCTGTCTCGAGATTCTCGAAGTCTGGAAGGAGGTGCATCGCGATCGTCGTCTCTTCTGCTTCTGGGCGTTGAAGGAACAACAGCAGTACCGCCTTCTTTCTCCATTTTCCTGTTCCGGTCAACCTGCCACTCATTGAATTGCGGCATTGGAAGGCCCTTATCCTGGGCTTCTTTCCTAGCTGCGGCCCATTCACGAGATTCTTGTTCCCGGGCTCTGATGCCCTCCAGCTTGATAGCTTCGGCTTCCTCTCTGCTAACTCGGGGACTATAGGCTCGAACTCCCCTATCTCTCTCTCGACGATCACGACTCCTGCTGCGGGACCGGTAGCTTCGTCTCCTGTCGCGGGAGCGCGAACGACTATCGCGGCGACGACGATCTCTGCTGTCATCCCGTCGGCGTCGATCATCACGGTCTCTGCTATCACGTCGGTGGGAGTCCCTATCTCGGTCCCGACTATCTCTCCTGGAACGATGCCGGCTCCGACTTCTGGATCGGCGAGATGATGCTCGGTCGCGGCTTCGACTCCTATAGCTACTCCGTCTGTCTCGATCACGGTCTGAGTCGGTTTTTGGTAATGGTGTCTTGAAAATCTCAGCTGCTTTGGGTCCAGTCGGAATCTTCTTGACTTCTGTAATGGGTTTGATGGCTGAGGCTGGCATAGTCTTTCGAGGGGGAGGCGCCAAAGACGTATCCACTTCGGGTTCCAATTGGTATCGAGAACGTTGTCCGATGCGCTTGCTCTCCTTGAGAAGATCATTCAAAGCTTCCTGCTCCAGACGCTCAATTTCCTCTTTCGATAGCTCAGGTTTGGGTGTAGACGTTGTTTCCTTGGCCTGGCTGACCGAACTTCGGCGACCGGAATCTTCGTCGTGCCTCTTGTAACGATCATCACGATCCCTATCAGTCCGTCGATCGTCTCGGTCCCTCTCTCTATCACGGTCTCTGCCTCTATCCCTATCCCTTTCTCGATCGCGATCTCGTAATTCTTTCTCCTTTTCTTCTTCCCGCTCTCGTTCAGCCTTCCGCCTCTCCTCACGCTCAGCACGTCTCTTCTCCGCCTCTGCCTCTAATTTCTTCTCTTCTTCTTTCCGCTTAGCCCTCTCTGCCCTCCGCTTCTCATCGGCAGCTTCGCGCTCCTTCGTCCTGACAGCTTGTCTCTTCGCCTCCCTCTGATCGCGTCTCTCCGTAGCGTCAGCAGCATATTGCTCGTCCGTCTTCGCACCCCTAACTTGCTCCTCTGCAGCAGCCTCTGCCCCAATCTCCTCTGCCCTCAACCCTCTAATCCCCTTCTCAATCTCCGCCATATGCTTGTCCAACAATGCATCAATTTGGGCCTCCGCATCCTGATATGTGCCCGCGCGCTCAATCGCACCCTCAATCAATAACGTAGCTTTTCCGCGATCGAGCTTGAGAAGCTGTGCCGGATTCTTATCGAGTTCCGTCTCCGCAACCTGCAGTAAATTCTCCTTAAACTCCACCTCGAAATTCTACATTGCCCCAAAAATTAGCCCCTTTCCCATAAAACCCTAGAAAATAAAACCTACACTCTTCTCCAAATCCTCCCAAACGCCCTTGCGCAGTGAATCATAGCCCCCCTTCTTCTTAAACGTATGCGCGAGCCCCTCCACCGCACCCCTCTGCGCGCTCGTCAACGGCAAATCGCTCGTCTTCAGCTTCTTACGCCCCGTAACCGGATCACGGTCATCGCCCTTCGTCGGCGCCATCATCAGCGTCAGCTTCACCGAGGATCTTGGGGGTGAAAGCAGCGTCCTTTGAAATGTTGGAGAGAAGGGATCGAAGCGCGTTCCGTCTTCGTTATAGGGACGTCGACCTGTGCTATTTCGACGCCGAACTCCGCTTTTCCCAGTGGGCGAGCGCCAGGGTCGTTCGCCCATGCTGTTTGGGGCGCCAGTGGCGTAGTTCGACAGGGTTGGTGGGAATGCTAGAGACACCCGGAGCTGGGCTGGGCTTTGGGCGGAGCGGAGCGGAGTCAGGTGATTTAGAACTAGCGTGGTGGAACCGAGCTTGGATTGAAGCTCAATTGAACGTCAAGGTTTGGGAAAGAAGAACATTGCGGACGCAGAAGAATACCGCTCCCGTCTTTACCCTCAATTGCGAGTGCGCGATCTCCTACATAAATCTACGCGCGAACTCGAGAAACAAGCTTCACAATGGTTCACAAGGTGCTGTTCTGGACTGGCTTCGGTATTTCCCCCCTCCATTGCCAATGGCTCGATAACTCTCAATTGCTACTCTCCGGTCTTTACAGATTGCTAATGTTTCAATGATATAGGCTTAGCAGTTAACGTCTGGCGTCTTGGCATCGAAATGCGACCCTTCTTCAACCGCAGCTCCCTCTGGGCATACCCTGTCTACGGTGGCATCGGCGCGTCTTTCGGATACTGGTTGATGGGAGTTGAGGAGAGGCAGCAGGCGGTTCTGGGAGCTAGACGGCAGAGTCTGTTGGAGAAGAGGGCGAGGAGGGCGGAGAGGGAAGCTGCGGAGTCGGCATGAAGGATGAGGGGAGAGAGGCTCTTGTTTATGGGGCATGTATAAAGCTTGCGGAGAAGTGGAAGAATCGAACCAAACATTGAAGATCTGTATTGTGTGACTGAGGGGACATATTGCGTGTGGATGTTCTTAAATTGGCCATCGAATTTGCAGAATCAAAATGTCAGTGAGTTGCTATTTCCTAATGGCACTTTCACGGCCGGTTTTTTCTGACGGACTTATGCAACATCTTTTGTCAATGTCAGATAGTGGGTCAAATGCAAATAAGATCAGGTATCTCTATTCGCAGCTATCGCTGTCTATTCCTACACTTAATTCTTTTGGTGCCTCAACGCAGGCCTAGCCTTCATTACTCGCTAGTAGAAATCAACCACCCCCGATCTCCGGCTCGTTTACCAGTCTATGTAATACTGGCACCGACGTTGGCGGGACATTCCCTGATTCTGTAATAATCATGTGGATATACTCCGCCGGCGTGACATCGTACATTGGATTGCACAATTGCAGCTTCTTCGTATCCTTCCAACCCTCGAGAGCCCCTCCCGGAATGACCAATTCCTCTGCTGGTGCAATCTCATTAAGAACGATCGAATCCAGCGCTACTCGTTCAGTAAATTTGACCGTTTCGCAAAGCACGAGAACTGGTTTCTCTGCTTCGTTTGCTTCCATCGCAACAAGAGCAGTGCCTATCCGTGATAATAAGCGCCCATTGCTCATCATAGCATGAGCTCCTAGTAGAACCTTCGTGGCATCCTGAATGTTGTGACTTAATCCGTTGATCAAGCAGTATTTGGTCTCGATGCCTGCATCCGCCAAAGTTGCTGCTAAGTGCTGTCCCTCGTGTAATGGTCTCGAATCGACAACAATGACACGGAATTTCTTCCCTTCTTCATGTGCTTGTAATAGTGAACGCTGGACAATACTGCTCTTAGCATATGTCAAAATGACATCTCCATCCTTAATCTTCTCGGTTGTACTCGCAGCAATGGCTTGATCCGCAAAAGTAACTCGTTCTCGAATATAAACATCTATGGCGTCGCAAAGGGTCTTTTTGGCTTCAGCATCGGACACGTCGATTGAGACCTTGGAAATTTCCCGCTTGAACCAGGATATAGCGTTTCCCATCGATATTGACAGCGGTCGAAACGAGATTAGGTATCCAATATGAGGATTGAGAACGTGGGTTGTGAAGTGCAGCTTGAGGGTATTTCGCGGGGGTACTACGTAAGATTGAACAAGCTGGTAATAGTTAGTAGTGGTCCTCAATTTGAAGCTCCATGACCCTGGCTCACCTCTTTAAACACCTCCAGCGTTGCCAGTAATCTTGCCGTACTGCCACATATTTCGTATGTGCTAAACTGCATCCCAAGATTTTGAACTGCTGGATGAATGTCTTTCGGCGTGCCAGCGATTGTCTTCCTATGCGGTTTCGAGAGGTGACGGAAGAACTCGACAGTCTTGTCCTCAGGTGGGGGCTCTTTGGGCGCTGCATTTGTTTCTGATTGTCTGACTGGGAGGTCTCTTGGTGCAGAGACAGATCCTCTCCTCTTCTGCTGCTTCGGGGCGTCGCCTTTCTGCGCTGGTGGTGCTGATGCGGGGTTGCTCTGCTTTCCCTGCACTGCTTGTGCTCTGCGAGCGGCCTGTGGAAGAGCCAGAGGTCAGCCTAAACTGTTCTGCAACTGTTTAAACAGCGTGTGTAAATGTTCCAGAATTCGTGGGACATTCTCAGCTTGCTGAAGGAAGTGCAAGAGGAGGCATATCTTACCTTCTCGGCCTGCTTCTGCTTCTTCAATTCAGCGCCCGATAATTTGGGAGCAGTTTCTGCTTGTGCGTTTAGAGCCGCGGCTTGGCCTTCCTGGGCTTGCGGAGCCGCAGGCTGGGTATCTGGTGAGGGCATTCTGAAAGTTCTATTTCTTGTGGATGATTATTGAGGGGTTCAAAGGGTGACTCTTTATCAGGCTGAGGAAAATGTTTAGCGCGAGGCCAGCGGGCGCTAAAGCCCCTGTCCAACCCAACCACCACCAAGCTCTAAACAACAATCTTCCGCTTCATGTGGATGATTGAGAATGATCTTAAAGAGCGACCAGACCAGCCACTATCCGATGTGCCGGGGTCAAGATGCATAAAGGCTGGCGAAACTGGACCAGCCTCAATCCAGGCTCTTTTGAACATCCATTTCAGCTCAGACATTCTTATCTTCTGTGTGCCACCCACCTCGATATAATTCATTCATATATTCTTCTCCATTTTGATGGCGATGATGGCTTTGTTTTGAGGCTAGGGCGTATCATATCTCTCTTCGAGAGATGTTGAAGGGGCACTGGAATAGGATCTCGTCACATTCAACACCTCCTGCATACCGACATATCAACGCGACGGACAGAGCGCATCTTGTTCTCTTTCGCTGCCTTCCATATTTAGTATTTCACCTCATCGAGTTGGTATCGAATATGGACTACAATTTCCAATAACAGCTCGACTCACTAACGAAGTAGCCAGGAGGGTTTGTGCAAAACCAGCCCCCGCCAATATGTGCGCTACAAGTCTTGAACTATTGAGGATCGTACTTGAGCCACCCGAAAGCGCGCAGATATGGTCCTCGATAGTTTATTTCAGCCCAATATTTCGTCTTCAATTCCTACTGCACGATTGAAAGACTTCTTGATAGAGTAGTCTTGGCTTAAACCGAGCATGGAGGCAGTGACAATCCTCGGGCTGGTCGCTTGTAAATGTCCTCAAATTCGACGGCTAGCACTGAGCTGACGGGTGGCAGTAATTCGCACAATCTGATGGTGTAAATGGTATTGAAGTATTAGATTCTGGAGAATCTCGTTTCAATCATGATGCTAATGCCGCGAAGAGCATTTCTTTGCATTCATACGCACAGCCAGCTTTGACGGACGAAAAGATCCATGAATTGAGACTCGTGATGGGAAGTCTAATCTTACCATTTTCGAGACTGTGGCAAGCCTCCTGAAGGAGAAACTGGGAACCGAGTACAAGTTTCCCCCAATTGCTTTTAAGTCTTCTAACGGGGAACTCTAGGATAACGTTGCAACCAGGGCGCACCCTCTCGGCATGAACATTTATTCAACTTTCAAGAGTATGGTCATTCTGAGATCGTGCTAGTGCTCCTCACTCCTTGGCATATTCCTGGGAATTATTGCTCTGTCCAATCCTGATCGGTATGTATACTTAAGCCGCCACGACGCTGTCTGGTTCTTGATAGTCCCGAGAACTAGCTCTTGAGTGCATGATATTCCTGTCATTAGTTTCTTCAAGAGAACCCGCTAGTACTCTCTGTGGGCATGCTCGACCGTGACTGGAAAGTGATCCTGTCGATGACAGGCATTCATATCAAGCGCCTTTCAAGCGATGGGGTTGGGCCACGTGGGGACCCCTTGGGTGATGGACAATGCTATAGGGTTATCTCCGAGACGACTCAAGATGGAAAAATATCAGAAAAGCCTGTTGTCATTTTTGGGTTGCTTATTCTATGCCATGGGCTATTCTGCTATCATTATGACTTAGTTGTCTCATAAGCATGCAAAAGGAAATCAATGAAGGCGGCGACGACAGGGAAAGTGAAACTGCCCAGGCAATTGACCGCTCGAAGTGAGCAAATCCTCGGTGATAACTATCATTCTAGAATGACTTGGCACCAGGATTGCAGGATCGATGCGAGCCGAGACGGAGCAATGTTCACTAGTGCGTTGCTCGTCCGATGTTCTTAGCGCTATACGCCAAGTAAGATCTTTTTATGCTTAAATCCTACGATATTTTTCATTAGACTTATCTGCACGTCGATATTCCTCATATTACTATATGTATTGTGTGCAAATTCAAGAACGCTTTTCAAATATCAATCCGCATTCGCGTTATTTGGAAGCCCCGTTAAACCGCAAGGCAGACTTGGCGTCTACGGGATTTACGACGGAACGAAAGGTTTTCATGATGGCCAGAAGCTTCCTGTTAAATGATGTTGCGGCTTTTGTCAGGCTTGAACACGTTCATGGCGTGAGGAAATATATGCAGGGATAGCGAGTTTGATTATTCTGTTTTCTCTCCTGTGAAGACAGGCTAGCTGAAATTTAAACCTCCTTTTCTTCTTTGGATGGACAGGCGATTGCGAATATGGAGTCAGCTTTGGCGTTTTGGGAGGCATACGGGCGCAGGCGCCAACGTCTTCTAGTCTACTTGCCGAATTTATACTGAGTTACAGGCTACCACGCTGTGAATATTTGCAGCTCTTTATTCTCAAACCTACCACTTTTCTTGGTGAGGAATTATCCAATAGGTCATTCAGATTCAGAACTAGTACTTTTGAAGAACAAGTGAAATAGTCTGCAGTGGAAATGTTCCGCACATTAGTTTCCGAGACAATGGTAGCCTCAACTACTTTTTCTACTGCCCAAGAACAAATTGCAATCAGCGGGGCCGGACCAGATTTTTATATCCTCAAAATGTTCCAATCTCACATTTCGTCAACACCCGCTCAGACGCCACATGCCCGGGCTTACAGACGAAAGAACGCCAAACTTTGACAGACGGCGTTGAAAAATCAATCTAATTGCTCTAGAAGTGCTAAACGAGTGTTGCTCGATCCTGTACCCCACAGAACGAAGTATGCTAAAAACAAAAACAAATGCCCTATGTATCCCTCACGCCGGAGTCAGAAATAAAATACAAAGCAGAAGTCTCCAAACCGGAGTATAGTCAAAACTCGCCATACTCCGATGAAGCCATCATCCCATATCTAACAGGATCCAGCATTAGGATCAATGACAAAGTGGAAGGAACCGTATTGCTGTTCACTTCCAGTAGCGCAAGCAGCGAACTCAGTCTTCACTGCCTTTTCACAGCTGGTATTGGTTAGTAATGGTTCTGGATCAGGGGGAAGTAGAATCACGTACTCGGCTGCTGTCAAGGAGGCAGCGTTATCAGAGTTGTTCTCAACGCTGAGGTTGACACGATCGCCAGGTACGTTGGCCCCAGTTACACACCTACAGACAAATTAGTATGGAATTTTGACAAAGATTTCAGATTGTTCAGGAGCTGATTTCCCGAAGACGACTCCCGAAGAGTTCGTCTCCTAAAATTCCATGAGAACAAGGGCAAAGTTTCACGTACTGTGCTTTTGTCAAGCTTGGCGAATAGGTCTGAGCAAGCAATAGGCAGACTTTGGGGATCCACGCAGTGTCGCCAGTAGCGAATCCAGCGTCGGCGAAGCTTTCACCTCCGGAGTAGCATCCGTTTCGTGCCTGTAGAACTCCGGAAGACTTGGTGCTAGCGAGTGGTGAAGCTGATGCGGATCCTGCAGCAAAGGTGACGAGAGCGACGCTCAAAAGAATGTTCTTCATGAATGCCATTGTGAAAACTGTAAAGGGTGAAATTTGAAGATTGAAGATTGGAAGTAGTTTTTGAGTTTTGATTGAAAATGAAGATGGAAGATGCTTGATGAAGTTGGAAGTTTGATGATGGAATGGTAAAGAGAAAGAGAGGAGAGAGCGTCTTATATACTCTTTGAGTGTCTACAGATTCCGTATGGCCCTTCTTTTTTTTTTCAAGGAGCTCGTCGCTGTTCACAATAGCGGATGCAAGCACTAGGCTGTGCAAATATAGCAGGATATTCGGCCCCTCAATTTAGAATCCAAGGTATATCGAGGATTACGGATTGTTTGTTCCTCTTCCTTTAGGCAGACTTTGATATGAAGGTGTAGATCACACTCGAACATGGAGTCAAAGTCGTCATGCCTTGCTCCTTCTGTCGTCCGAAGTTTTCGTCCCCAAAAAGAACCTTGCCGGCATGAGGCGCTGTCCTTCGTCCCGTTCCCCAGGAAATCCACAAACAAGGATGAACTGCATGGACTATAACACATCTGTTGTCAGGGTTCATTTACAGCCCTTGCTCAGCCCGGGCCTAAGTGCATCCCTTTTCGGTAATTGTTTCGAAACATGCGAGTTTTCCACGTGCCGGAACACTCGTATGTTTCAAAAATGCAGGATATGTCTTCCGAGAATTCCGGGCGGCAATTGGATCAACAACGCATAGTCGAGGTAATGATGATCGGCTATGAAGGAGTGATCAGCGTTCTCGAAGAGGCTCGGGCTTCACCGTGCCACGGCCTACGGTGCCGCGCATTGAATAACAGTCCTGAATTTCAGCTTATTAAAAGATTTACAGCCAAGCCATTAGCATAGGGAGTAAAGATGCAAATAATTGGTTAGCTTGAATTTGTTTGTCAGATTCATCCAGAGAACTGACGTCAGTCAGGATTTCTATCTTGCGGCTCAGCTCAGCTATGTGCCGCACACGCGGCGTGTACCCATTCTCGTTGACTCTGAGGACCACCCGGACGGGTCGTGTCGTTAAGATCCATGTAATGTAAGATCTTGGCTATTCCACATTGGTAAAGATTGTCGTTCTTGAGATCATTGAATATTAATTATTTTACGCTCCATTTTTTAGTAGCGGCATTCTCAATTCGAGGCTCAAATGTTTTATCGGAATTTTTGTCCGCGCTATTCATGTAGGCACTCTCTTTCACATGCATATGTGATGACAAAGTCTTGATTGAAGTTGTATCTTCGTAAAAGCTCCTCAATTGAAGAAAGAGATGCAATCCATCATGGGTTGTTTCAAGGGCTCTGTTAGCATGTTGTGATTATATGTTTAAGCTACTTGAATTCTGAAAAGACGCTTCCTGAATGCTTAATTTAACTAGTTATAGAAAACGAAACAAATTTTGCAACATTCCAAGTCCTGCTCTCATCCCAATTCCCAGTTCTCACTCAGTTGCTGCAATCAACTGATGAGGAACAGAAGACTCCTCCCTCTGTTCTAGGAAATGACATGGATTGCATCGGAGTGTTATTTCGAGGTGTGAAGTGCCGACAATTTCCTCGGGGTCTCCAATAATCCGCACGCTTGGGACTTGTAAAATTCGCTCAGGATGCTTGAGCCTGGCGTTTTCCAACGCCTCGACGATCGAGTTTGGCAGTTTCCAAGGACCCCATCGCCTGGGGATACTTCTCTCATGCAAGTCCTGTACTAGGGCTCTCTCGTAATTGTAGTCAATCACTAGTATCAGATTTCGCAAAGACAAAAACTTGAACAATTGTCCGGAGATCCAGTTACTTTCAAGGTGGTCTCGGTGCCAAATTGACGTATGTAACGCGATGTTCTCGGCGATAGTAATCTCATGTTGATATTGAGCAGCAAACATTCTGAGCCAATTGAAGGAAGGAATTTGGTTTCGCTGTTGATGGCGTGACGACTCAGGGAACAATATTATGTCTTTAGACGGGCACCAGATCATATTGCGCGTGGTGCCTCCTCGTTGTTGCATCGTCCAGGTTCGGTAACCTTGTGAGAAGGCGAGACATCGAGGTTCTTTCGAGACTTGGAAGACAGCGTGAGACGGGATATCAGAGGGAACGAAACGGCCAGTCCACTGCTTCCCGTTTTGGTCTCCATTCTGTGAGTGATAGCCGCCAATTACGGATTTTGAGATGGCCATTAGATCTACGGGATTCTCGTAGCGCTCTGGCCGAAGAGAAAAAACGCGGGGAATAAAGCTGAACTCCCAGATCATCAATCTAATATCCACGGAAAGCAGTTGAAAGAGGGTGAAGTCATTGGTTGCGTCCATTTTAGCAAAAGATGACAATAAAGCCGTTGTACACCAAAATATGGGTCGCGAAATGTTGATGATATAAGATCACAAGTTTCCGTGTGAGTGACGAGCGAATTAGTCTACGTCATTAAGGAGCATTGGAGGCAATTTTGTAAGACAAATGGTCAGCAGGGCGATCTTCAGGGACGATCTTTAGCCCGAATAAAAAATAAAGACATCCTACGGTCGTCCCAATGTTGATTAATATTTCGTAAGCTATGCAAGGATCGTCTTGCTTCGTTGGGCCCCTTGTTCATTTTCAAATAACTTTTGTGTTTACTTGAACTGGAGTGAAACATTCTCTACTCCTCGCTAATACCCCCACGCCATAGGGCGGTAATCCTCTACGCCCTCTACGCCGCATTCAGCATACCTGTACGATGCTGGGTGACCCCGCAACAACCCCTACACATACCAGGTTTCGGCTTCCCAATAGAATAAGCTCCGTAGCGCTGCACATATTGATCCCAGTAAATATTGCCTTAAATAATCGCGCTACGTATGAAACAAACATTTCCTTCCCTCTTCCTCATAAGGCATTGCTAGCATATTCCAACTGAGCGTGAAATTCCGGGGTTGTCTTTTTGTTTCATCCCACAGGTGGCGAAGCTGGCCCCTCTATTATAGAGCGATCGAATCGGAACGATGTTTATGACCGAAAACATTGAAGTTTCAATTATGGCCGAGCCGCCCGAGCGGCACAGAGTATACAAGAGGATTGCATGGACCTTAACACGGCGCAGTGCAACGATTGATGTGCATAACAACACTGCCTTTTATTTATAAATCACGGCACAAATTACGAGACAAGCTCGGGATTGGTCAAGTAACTCTTCATGAGTAGAACATGACAATACTTCCTTCGAAGGAAATGCTGATCACAATGAGAACGGTTTCGATGACGAGGCTTCACAGAACGTACGCCTAGCTACCTATTCTTAGTTCGGATCGTCTTTTTTACTTTCAATAGAGATATGCATGGGAATCAATCCTTGGACTCTTGACATAAACCACACAAAAGCCATTGCTCCGATGACCGGTAACAAGCTGGAATAGAGCAGCAGCAAAATATATAAGTATTCAGTTCATTTCACTCATCAACTCACTTTCATCAACACTTCACTCTCTTGCCTCGTACAACATCTTCCTCTCATAAAACCTCATCATCATTTCACTTTCAGCAGCACTCCGCTCTTTCATCGTCCATTACGATATTCAAGCCCAGTCAAACTATGCATTTCTCGGCACTTACACTCCTTGTGGGACTGTGCAGCATCTCCAATGCTGCAGCTGGTGTTTCTTCTTTGTCAAAGTAAGTCGAATCAGAATATGAAAGATCAAAAGCCTTTTCTAATTTGATTAGGGACATTTCGCTAAAAGAGCGAATTCCCGTCCACCCACGCGATTTTAGCCTTCAGAAGAGAACTGATGAGCTGGGAATCGGCGAGGTCGGTCATGACGCAACAGCAGTTGCGGCAGTCGGGGTCAACGGATGCACTGGTACGTTCATTTGGGCAGGGGGGCTTGTCTTTGGAGCACACACCATTTGCGGATCCGAAGAAGACGATATGGAAGCCTTGCAGGATGAAGTTAAGGAGGCTGGCAAGGAGAATGAGGTCACATCTGTAGCAATATGCTATTCAGAGGGCGTTACAGATGGTCTGGAGGATCTCAAAAAGGGGCTTGAATGGACTGGGCACTCTCCAGATATCACTACGTATCCATACGACGAGGATGTGGACACCAATTCGTTCACGCTTACGGGTACAACAGCAAGTCCTGGCCAAGTCACTGTCGAAAACCATCCGATAGAAGCCCCAGGGACCCCGGGAAGACATTGAGTGAGAGGGATTCTACTTGAACGCTTTGGACGCTTCTTGCATCAAAGGTTTTCCTGCAATCGCCGCGTGCAATGGAGCTGAATGGTCTCCGTTTTTCCTCATGCCTTTCGTACGCCACGTCAGCTAGTCTTTTTACCACTTGATCCTGGACCTTTAGAACTGTACTTAGATATATACATATATGCTTGTTGTATCTTTACACGCTGTCTTTGCACAATGCACCCATTCTGATTTCACATGGACGTAGGTGGTCCTATTTTTGGTACTTCACCGAATTCTGGCAACAATCTGTGAACTGGTCGTGCTTTGACTGCGTCTAAAAAATTCAAGTGCACTGTGAAGTTATTGCAGAAAAAATGTCCTAAATGGGCACAGCCCTACTTTTCCTTCGCATGATCTAGCTTTAAGGACCTATCTCGTTCTACTTCGCTTAAGCCCCTTTTTGCTCAGCCAGCTCTGCCCAACTAGGTCTCTGCTAAAAGACAGCCTAGCAGCAGCAAACTAGTCGGCTCAAAAAATTCCATCAAGTCATATTGAAAGCCTTTCAAATCGTTCATTCTGACTGAAAAAGGTCGCTGACGGTTGCGGCAGTGTTCTGATCAGAGGTCACGGGGGCGCCCCCTTTCGAAGGCAGGAACTTGCTGGTTTCTCGCCTTCGTAACACTGTAAATTCAAAACTCCTGTTGTGGGATATATCTCCTAGATTTTTGAGAGCACCAAACAAGATGCGCATATGCCCTGAAACATGATACTAGACGACTGAACCGTTGCTTCTTTCTGCACTTACAAACTCATCCCAAACATGTTGTATATCGTTCTGGTAGATCCACGCAAGAGCGTCCCCACCAAAACCTTTAACTCTGACATCCAAACTTTCATCAAAGCTCTGCTCCGGATTTCTAGCCTTCGCGTCCTGAATACTCTTTGCTTGTTTGTCGAGATGTTCGTACCTATACGACAATCATTAATATCGACCATCCATACCTGCCAAGAATGAAAAGTCTAGGGAAAACAAACATTCTATGATAATATGGAGATCGAATGGAGTCAAAGATCTCAAGCGCCGCTGCGAGCGGCCGGGAAGATGCCCGCGTGTGCGCAATAGCCTGCGCAAGAATCCAACTATCTTGCATAGCAAAAGCAGCACCCGATCCAAACGCACCTACTTCCTATGAGCCCCCTTCCAAGCACATCAAAAGCCGTGGAATATCTTACCAGTAAGTGGGTGACTCGCATCACCAATCAAAACAACCTTCTCCCACGCTGTAACTTTCTCCAACCTTGGCCCCGTAAAGGACGAAAATTCCTTCCACAGCCCATCGGGAACTTTAGATAGCGCTTCTCGTACTCTCGGGTCATAGTCCGTGAAATGTGATTCTACTCTCTCGTTCGTGGCAGGAATACCCCAGCTGAATCGCTTCTCTTTCACGGTTGTGGCAGGCACGACGTTGTGCACTGCTATCTCGAACATTTGTTCGCTTTCGGGGGTCACTGAAGGGTCGTCCACGAGGGAGTTGTAGAAATGTCCTGCGGGGCCGTGCCACCAGGATGTGTTGGCAGTCATCTCTGGGATGTGGGCAATGAGAGTCTTTGGGATGATAACTCGCCAGATCGTTCTACCTGTAAGTGCAAGCATAAGCCTAAATCCTCAAGCAGAATGAAAGTCTTACCAGTAAACTGAATAGCATGATCAGGAAACACACTCTGCCTCACCACCGATCGAATCCCATCTCCCCCTACAACCAAATCAGCAACGACCTCCTCGCCGTCCTCAAACACAATCTTAATCCCCTCAACCCCAAGATCCGTCAATGAAAGTAGTCGTTTCCTCAACTTAATAACCCCCTCCGGCACCTTCCTAATCAACGCCGCCTGCAAATTCGTTCTCCTAACCCGCTGAGCGCGATACTTCGGCAGCGCAGCCGAGGAAAGAACTTCCTTCGCGGTCCTCCCCGTAATCCCATTTCTAACACTCACGAATCAGCTATGTTCTTTTTCAAAAGAGAAGGCAAAGGACCGATGAATAATAGTCTCGTGCACGTGACCCCTAACATCAGCATCCGCCCCAAGTAATTCCAGCACTTTCCAGCAATTATACCCGATATTAATGCCCGCGCCGATCTCACGCAGTTCTCTCGCTTGTTCATATATCGTTACTTCCACATTTGGGAGTTTGGAGAGAGCGATGGCGGAGCTGAGACCGCCTGGACCGCCGCCGATGATGGCGATGCGGAGGGTTGGGAAGGTTTGGCTTGGCATGGTTGAGGATATAGATACAAAGGAAAGACTGAAGGGATTATTAGATAGTTTAAAGAATGGTTGAATGGATGTTTTGCGGTTGTAATTCCGCTGGATTTGAAGGGCATTACAAACCGTGTATAGAGTAATTTTGAGCCGCAATGGCGTGATAGCAGGCCGTATCTATTAGTCTTTGTTTTATGGTATCTATCAGACTTCTGATAGTGGGATCTTTTATTGGCTAGTGAAAGTGGGATGTACTGGGTCACATGCTTTTGAACTTCGTGGATTGTTATATTAGAGCTCGATGTGAAAGGAGTAAGAAATGACCTCTCGGTCATGGCGCACTCCGAAACGTTTTGAATGCCGCGCGCGAAAGTTGTCGAACTTATAGGAGAAATACTGTATTTGCTGGGGGGAGAGTCCTTGTGTAAAACGTTGGATAGCGACTTGACTTGAGGAACAAAGGTGTATAGAAATCTTAACACCCGAGTCAAGTGAAATGAAACAGCGACGAGCGACCTTGAGATCAATCGAAGAGACCAATCGACGCCATAACAGTATGGTAGAAATGCAATGTATGTAGGAAGAATTCAAATAGGAGCTTCAATTTTGGCAACTCAGCCAATTGATGTAGTAATGGTATTTGCTCAAGGTTTTGTTATATTCACCGACCAGACCTCCAACAGCCCCCACAAAAGATATGCCCCCAAACACCTTCGCTATGCATAAATCCCAGTTCCAAAAATGAGAAATGCCACCACCGTTTAAACCATCAACAAACTTCCTGTTGAACCTTCCAAACTCCCTGTAGACTCTTTCTTGCCTCCCGTTTGCGGGATGTATGGCGGTACGACGATGGCTTTTGTAGGTTCATAATTTTCGTCTGACATGTTTTCATCATCGTCAAATTCGGACACACTAGTTGCTGGTGCAACGCTTGATTCTCGGGTGGTTTCGCCGTCGGAGTAGGATGAGATGTCTGAGTCGTCGAGATCAGGGAGGGGAATAGTGCTTGCAATAGTGATGTCCTCTGTTGATTCTGGTGCCTCGATGGGAGCGGTTGGTACAGCCTCGGTGATGGCTTGCTTCGCTAATTCCACCTCCAAAATAAGTTCAGAAATAGCATCGTCAGATGATCTGGTGACCTTTTGGTCTATGTCGGAGAACACCATTTGGGCGTCGGATTTCGATCCCTCTACTGGCTCTGGAATCTCAGCAGGTTCTGTTGAAACAGCCCCGGTTGGCTCGAGTGTTGTAGATCCTACAGACTCAACCGTTTCCGGCAGAGGGGCTGGAGTTGCAGGTAGAATGCGATCGTAAAACAACATGAACACCCCGCCCTGGCCTAGCACGTTCTCCTCGCTGACCTTCATCACATCATCATCACTTAACCGCCACCACTGCTCCTGTTTGTCTATCTCATCCGACTCGTTAGCAGGAGGATGTTTCCTGTAACATATGTAATGCCCATTCTCGTGACGTCCGTAATGTGTTACTACAGCTCTGAGCTCATAAATTGGGCCAACCTGTTTCGACGGCCGACTGCTACTAGCAACCATTGGCTTGTCGGGATTGAGACGCCATTCCTCTATTACTCCGTCCGCAATAGACCCCGTGCTTCCCAAACACCACGGCCCAAGATCCAAAAACTTTGGGAAGCGAACCTCTGAGTAGTTCTTCTTCAACTCCCCAGTCATCTCGTCAAAAAGACTTCGGTTGAAATGCACAACTAGGGATTTTGGCGGTCGTGCAATGACGGCTTGGCGAGATTTGGTGGAGGAGACTCGGCTTTTGGCGGCAACGTCGCACTTCTTCAAGGTCTTGTCTTCGTAGTCGTCGTCCTCTAAAGCCTCTGTAACCCTTTCCAGTCGCTCCTTACTCTTCTGATAGACCGGAGAGCTCTCAAAGTCGGAATTTGCTTCCGCTCGGTCTATAAGTAATTGGAGCAATCTCTGAAGCTTTAAAAGCGTACACTTTCCGCACTCGACGCCATCGATCTGCTCGAGTTTGGTGGCCTCGTCCAGACACTCGGAGATGTCATGCTCGTATGCTCGACCCAATGGTACGGTCAGGCAGTTGAATGGAATCATAGACAGTCCTTCGGAATAACCACATCTCGTACAGCCAACTCGTTGCGCCATCAATCCTTCGAGCGGATTCCGGAACGTTGATAGGGATGTTTCAGGGGAAGCTAAACTTGAAGAATCGGATTCCTCCGACTCAAACCCTTTAAAAGTTTTCCGCATCTTTGCCGCTATGCCAACTTCTTTGTCTATCTCGTCCAGAACCTTCGAAAAGTACTCTTGAGCATCCTGTTGCTGCCAACTGCTCATGTTCTTCAAAGTCGCAGGCGTCCATATCCTCTTCCCATTATTCTCCGGGTTATTCAAAGTCGCAATCAGCCCCCTTAATGCCGAAGCCATCTTCATATCCGGTTGCCTATGCGGCTCCTCCGGTTCCTCGATATCTTCCTTCTCAATAGCGGGATTGGTGAGATATCCTGAAAGCGAGTCCAGCGACGCCAGCCCTTGGAGGACGCTGTTCTGATAACAAGAATTATCCCAATTTCCCAAACCCGCCGGTCTTCCATCCGCACCTCCTTGCACAAGGTTGATTCCCGGCAAAGTCGAAAATCGCCTTCTCGAGGCTTGCGCGACTGATCCTATGATTCCCCCTGGAACATCCAGGCCCAGTACTCGGCGCATGGCTTCACTCTTCGCCGCATGAGTCCGGGGAATATGTGCTAAGGCCGGGTTCGAGATTCGAAGGGGGTTCTGGTAGTTCTCGATCGCATCAAGGAGTCGCGTCGGCGTAAGATATACGAGAATGTTCCAGAGAAGCTCGGGGAGAGGTAGGAGGTCGTAGTCGAGTATTTGGAGAATGTGGTATACGATCGGTATACAGCACAGGAGGACGGGGAATATGTAGCTAATGCGTGTGTAGGAAGGTGTGATTCCCGCTTGGTAGTCTTGATGGTACTCGAGCTGGATGTCCGGATCACCGTCGAAGAGATCGTGTATTTGCTTTTCGTGAGGCTGCATGGTAACCCATATGGTCGAAAGTCTGCGTAGGTTCCGGCAGAGCTCGACAGGTCGAAATGGGGCTGTGGCAAGTGTTTGTGTAGGTGCTTTTGCTGATGGGTGAGGTTGGAATTATTGTACCTGCGTACCAATTTGAACTGGCGAGGTTAGCATCCGGAGTTTTGCCGACCTTCCAGAATTTATTTCGAAAACCCCACTACCTTGGAGGCGGGATAGCACGGAACCTCACACAATCACAACAATGGCGAAAACAGCGCCAAACAAGAAAAAAGCTCGTATGTGATTCATATCTTGTGCCCTCGGCCGAAATATTAACAGATAACAGCAACCTCAATCCACTCACGCGCCGCCAAACGTGCCTCGTCCCCAAGCATCGACGTCGACAAGTCTCTCGTAGACCTCAAGCCGCCCTCCTCTAAAGGCACCCGCCCCTCCGTCCTCGCCGTCCATCAAGGCTCCGGTGTCTCCAAAAAATCCAAAAATGGGCGAAAGGCAGTACTAAGTGCGAAAGCGAGGAAGAGACAAGAAAAGGGACTTGATCGTGCTGAAGCATTTATGGACAAGAAAGAGAAGAAAGTAGAGAAGAGTAAGGGGAGAGCTAGGACGGTGCAGGAGAGGAGTAAGGGCTGGGATGATTTGAATAAGAAGATGCTTGCGAAGAAGGCTGAGGAAGAGGCTGCGAGGTTAGAGAAGGAGGGTTGGGAAGACGAGGATATGAGTGAGGGTGGGGAGGAGGGTGGTGAAAAGGAGATGGCGGATGCAGTTCCAGAAGCAGTTCCTTTGCCAGATGAAGGTGAGGATGAGATTTTATAGATTTCGAGGACGATTCTGTTGCATTTGAATGGCGTTTGGGGTAGTGGAAAAGTACAGTTTTGATACCATGTGGGAATATATTAGATCCTCGAGTATGTGAAAGCAATCTTCCATATATATAGTTTCTTCTTCTTGTAAGTGATGTAATTCTTCTAAATACTACTTCTTTTCATTTTCGGCCCTGGCTGTAAATTGATATTACTTTTCCAGCCTCACTGCATACCCCTGCAAGAATAAGGTTGGCGCTAACACTAGCATCGTTCAGCCTTGTCAAAAAAACCTCCCGCATCCTCTCAAACCACTTCATCAATCAGCCATCCCCTCCCCAATCCGCCAAAATGCCACCCAAACGCATGACCGCGAACCCTGTCAAAGCCCCCCGCTACCGCCCCGGAAAAGCCGTCCCAGAAGAAGCCTCCTCATCCTCCGAATCTGAGTCCGAAGACGTCCCCCAGCCCCCTCCCGCCTCAAAACCTCCCCCAAAAGCCAGCTCTGCAGCAGGCATAACCAGCAATGTTGGCAAACTCGACATCAATGAGCGTCGCAAAATCGCTGCTGCGAAAGAAGCAGCGCGAATTGAGGAAGAGAAAGCGCTGAAAGCTAAGGAAGAAGAGGGATTCGTGACTGCTAGTGAAGAAAGCGAGGAAGAGGGTAGTGGGAGTGGGGAAGAGGAGTCTGGATCTGGATCTGAGGAGGAGGAGAGTAGTGAAGATGAAGCGCCGCGACGGTTATTGATGCGACCGAAATTCATCAAGAAAGATAAACGCGCGCAAGCTGCTGTGGAAAGCAAGACGGAAGAAGAGCTATATGAGGCAGAGGAAGCGCGAAAAAAGGCGTTGGCGGATGAGATCGTGGAGGAGCAGATTAGGAAAGATATTGCAGCTAAAGAGGCAGGGAAGAAGAATTGGGATGATGATGAAGAGGGCGAGGATGATGTTGACGATACGGATGATATTGATCCTGAGGCTGAATATGCGGCTTGGAAGCTGAGGGAATTGAAAAGGATTAAGAGGGAGAGAGTCAAGATTGAAGAGAAAGAGAAGGAGCTGGAAGAGGTTGAGAGGAGGAAGAATCTTACCGAGGAGGAAAGGAAAAGAGAAGACGATGAGTTTCTTGCAAAACAAAAGGAAGAGAAAGAAGGCAAGGGCAAGATGGGATATATGCAGAAGTATTATCACAAAGGCGCTTTCTTCCAAGATGACGCCAAAGCCGAAGGGTTGGATAGGAGAGATATCATGGGCAGCAGATTTGCAGACGATGTGCAAAATCGGGAGCTGTTACCTCAAGCTTTACAGATGAGAGATATGACGAAGCTGGGAAAGAAAGGAGCGACCAAGTATAAAGACTTGAAATCCGAGGATACGGGACGCTGGGGCGTCTTTGATGATAGGCCCAAGGGCAGAGGCGGGGGAGGGTTTATTTCTGATGAGAGATTTGCCCCTGATAGGGATCGTGGGGGCGCTGAGCGAAGCGGTGCAAATAACATGCCAGTTGGTGAGCGGAAACCTAAGAATGTTTCTGGGGCTCCTGAGGGGCCTCGAGCTATGCGAGATGGGGGTGATAGAGAACGGAGAGATGGTGGCGGTGATACATATCGCCCAAGCAGAGACAGATCACGCTCACGATCAAGATCAAGATCACCAAGACGAGATAGGGATCGATATCACGATGATAGGAACAGACGGAAGAGAAGTACGTCAAGGGACATGGATCGTTATGAGAGTGACAAACGGAGGAGGATAGACTCTAGATAGTTCTCCTCCCTTAATAATCGAATCCAGCTGTACAAATCATTACCGGTTCCCCTTCTTTCCCCGATACAAACGCCTTTCGTGAAACCTGCAAAGACCATACATAAACCGTGACCATAATTCATATACGCAACACATCGACTCTGGCCCGTTCAAATAGCTTATGTCCAACCATCAATCCTGAATTCCTTTCCTCGTCCGTGACTGTCGGAGGGTAAACAGTGACTCGTGTATACGTGCCCGCTGCTCTCCGTTTCGACAAGAAGCCTGGGTTTATTACCAACACACTTTCCACAACCTGAGTCTCGTTAGCTTTCATGTTCATACCATTTAATGGGGAAAATCTCACCTTAGCAAAAGGCGGCAGCGCACTAGGAACAACCAACAAATCCGGCCTAACATTGACCATCTCCCCTAATCTCAAATAACTAGTATCAAGCACACTCCCCACCGGCTTTCCCTCCAGCGTCCCAGTCTTCGGCAGACTCTCTCGATCAACAGATGGGAACAGCGGGAAGAAATTCCGTTGCTCGATCAGGTATTTCGGGAGTCTGGCTAAGATGGAGGGATCTTGAACTTTGCCTCCTGTGACTTCTGCGGTGCGGAGCTCGGTGAGTATATCTTGGGAGGAGATGCCGATCGCTATTTCGTTCAAGGAGAGCGTCATGGGGTTTCCGATTATTTTGACGGATTTTGGGAGGCCGAGATCTTTCCGGGGGAAGGGCTCTTGGGGCCAGGAGACGTGTTTGCTGATTACGTCTTTTACGGAGGGGATTAGGAGGATTGTGATATGTGGATTTGCTGCTACGAGCGAGATGAAGGCGGGTGAGATCAGGTATTTGAATACTGTGTTCATGGTTGCCGTATCTGGCTCTGGCACTGCGTCTTCTGGTAGGTCGAAATCTCCGGATGCGATGAGAGGGTGGTCGATGTCGAGGAATGGGCCGGTCAGGATGAGTGCGTCGGCGTATGAGTCTGCTGCCTGGCTGCAGAGAGCGTGTAGGGGCTCGAAATCGAGATTATCGTCTGAGGTGTAAGGCCCAGAACCGATGAGAATATTTAGGGGTAAGGGAGCGCTGTCTGAGTCCATAGCATCTGGACCCCCGCGGAGACGTTGGGTGTGTTCTTCCAAACGTGTCGTTGAGGATGCTGCGCTGCTAAGGAGGGGCATTTCTAGGACTTCACTGACAGTGAAGACATCTCCTGCGGCATTGATCCCTTTCAATGCAACGATTTGGCCTGGGAAAAACTGGAATCCGCGTAGGGCATCCAGTTTCAAAGGAACTCGTAAACCGGCTCCCATTCTCCTGGATGTCTCGAGCACAATAGACGAAGCATTGAGTTTCCCTTCCAAAGAATCCGAAGCTATTCGTCCAACTGCTACGATCTCATTCGTCCCCTGGCTTGCAGCACTTCCGAAAGCGGAGTCCTCAAGTTTGTGGTGTGTTTGAACCAAAGCCATAAACTCATCTATCCGGTCGTCCAAGATCTCGGAAGCTTCCGACGATTTCATGGCCAATGGCTTGTATGACAACTTCTTGATATCCGAGTTTCCCACTAATTTGATTCGAGGTTCTGGGAACGGAGCAATTGGAGGCTCCGCCACTTGGAGATGATCGTTCAAAACTTCGACTGTCTGGCCGGCATTTGGTCGGTCGTGGAAAGACACCCTGTAACTTTGTTAGCTGAAAACTTTTGAGAGAAATTCCACGTTTCATGACATACGAAGGACCAGTCTGCTCTCCAGGCTTAGATGGAGTCTTGAAAGTTGGCGGACTGCTTGCTGGCTCGGCTTTCACCTTCGACATCGAGGGCGTCTCCATCCTTCGTTTTGCAGCACCCAATCTGCTAGCAGATCCGGTTTTCGGGGTACTGAGAGCGTCCAGCCTGTTTAGCAGTTAGCTCTGATCATTTGTAGCTTGAAGGTATAACCCACATTCCAAAAACATCCCCGTTATTCGTAACATTTCGCGGTGTAGCCCCTCCACGTTTATTCGTCTGCAGGTGTGCCTTGCTCCTATTTTCGCGCTCTAATCCATCCTGCACGTCCTGCTTTAAAGCCCTAGCAGTATCCATATTCAACTTCATATCGTCCATGCCCATCTTCATGCTGTAGGACTCCCACTTGTACCATAGTTCCTGGACGTCGATCGAATGGAGGCGCATGATGGATTGGAGTTCAGTCAGAACATCGGCTTCTAATTCGGCACATGCAGCCGGTACAAATCGCTCTCGTATCTCGGATTCCGCCATTTTTGGGAGTTTTTAAGGAGGTTGCGTTGATTTTGCAGTTGGTGGTTTTGGTGGTGTGGGACTTTGTTCTGGGAGACGCGCCGAAGCGCGTCGAGGTCGCGTTTTCGTGCCAAGAAATTGCCCCACTGGCCGATATTTTGTCGGCTCCCGGAACCAGCAACTTCAAGTGGAAGATTCTCCTTTCATGACCCACAGGATTGGATCTCGCGGTAGACAAATCAAGCGGCATTGATTATTGTGGGGTTTGAAAGTTCTACTCAGCTTGGTACATTTAGAACCAGTGCCGCCTGCTCTATCTACTGAAAAGGGATATAATCTGCTTCTCACAATATCCTTCAACCTTAATGAGGATTTGTTCTACCGCCTTGATCGTCAATTAGACATGAGGGAATGATCAGGAGCAACTTCAGGGAACCACAAAACTAACCACTATCAAAAATGTGTTAAGCTGGCAGGGTATGATCGTCAACAAGAAGCTCATCTGATTACTAAACTATCCATTCCAGCTGAGAACTTATCATCCCATATCTCAGAAGGTCCCACGGCCTGTTATCTACCATTCCACTCCTTATCTGGAGGTGTGTTGATCTTTCAGATTGATTTTAGTTCCTGAAATCGCCGATATAGCCAAGGTTCGATCTGTTGAAAAGATACCCCTTCGTACTCTCTCGAAAGACAACCGTTTCAATTAGAAGATAATTTTCTGGCTTCTAGTGACACTATTCCCACGATCAGATGAAGCCCAGAATCGAATGCACCGCCCACCCACAATCGAAGCAAGGCTCTACTTCTCATCTTTCTACTCATATCTGGTACTTCCGTTGAATTAAATCCCAAAATTGTACTTCAAATGGTTACTGAGCTGTATACCAGAAGACTTTGCGAGTTCACGACAAACAAACACACTTACATTTCTTCTCGGATCACCGGCCTTCAAACGACTTATGATGCTTCAGATACAAAATATTGATTTGACTAGAAAACGCTTATTTCCTAGTTCCCGCATTTCACATACATAGGATCTTGCAATTGCATCACTAGGAAATGGAATGTTCATCAATAGCATATGACTTGTTCGCGTGACTTCAAAATTTCGGTACGCCAAGTTAGCTGGCCTGATTCAACGCCATCTCTTCTGCAAAACCACAGGCGTGTTTCTCCTCGCACTTTTGACACAATATTTGACACAAAACATCGATCCTCAAAGTTTAAACTTCACGTACAGGAGGATATTTGTTTGGTTTGAAACCTATTTTTCTTGCGTCTCAAAATTACACTGTATGTATAGATGTTATCCCATAAATTATACCGGCTCATGATATAGTCCTCAGTGTCACAGACGGGTCTTTAATATCGCCAATTATGGCCTCGATAATCCCCTCGGCGAACATCACGGCGAACATGAATATGTCGACACCATGCCTAACACCGACATCAGCAGATGAAATCCTCTGCAAGACGTGGAGTTCCTGCTATTGTATGGAGTGGTACATAATCCTTTTGATTGTGGTCCTCTCTCTCTTTGTCCAATTGACGCTTCTGTGGTATGCTTTCATGTTTGGAGAAGCGTGCGTTGTTCGTAATTACATCAAATGTGCACCAGAGGAGAGAGAAGCAATGATGAAGAGTTATGTGGAAGCGCTGAGCTCGCCAAACGTATAGAAGGAAGCTGGTTTAAGAAAGATCAAATTCAACAAAATGTATTTTATTCTTCAGAATTCCTTCGCAACCGGGTAGGGTCCTACTAATCATTGCTAGCGTGATTTGAGCCACCAGGGAGTTTCCTTCAGATAAGGCAATTATGGACGCAGTTGGTGATACATCCACTGAAGTCAAATTAGAAGGCACATGGCACTTCTACAAAGCTGAGCGCTCCATCAAGTACTCCACTTCAGAGTCTCAGGTTTTTACTAGAACTGGCCCAGCTTGCCAGCTATCCATTTCCAGGTAGGTGGATTGAATTGCAGTGGATCGTAGCTTTGAGTGAAAGGTGGACACCAATTCAAGTGGTCAACTGCGAGAGAAGCATTTGCGAGTTGCTTGAGGGTCTCTTTGAAGGCGTCTTTCGAGCTTCCGGGGTTGGCCTCTTCCTCGTTACTTAGCTCCTGCTGAGGCCCTGGACTTTCATAGTTGACTAAGATTTGAATCGACGGCAGCTTTTGTATGATATTTTCGACATTTTGCGTCTTGATTGTCCAAGTGTCGGGGTCCACTCGCTGAAAAGCTGCATCGATATATGGTATTTGGTTTGGTGGGAAATCAGTCAAAACTCCGGGACTCGCATATGGCCACGGATTCAGCATGATTTCCGTGAAGCCCTTGTTGATGCAAAAGTTGATAAATGCTCGGACATCAGCTGTGTCGTTCTGATAAAAACCAGTAAGATTTTCCAGTCGAATATGGCTACTGATATTTTTGTACCCTAGTGCGATAGCACGGTTGGTGTCGCTGTTGAGTTTCGTAGTATTCGGAGGCCCTCCAACGGCGGGAGTGATGGTTATGTTGCGTTTCGAGACCCAATCGAGCATGTCCTTGTATTGGGACAGAGAATCTGGCGGCATGTTGAGGAAAAAAGGGGACAATGCAGTCACACCTCCTGGGACCAGTTCGAGTGCATTCTGAATATCGATGTCGCTATCGTCCAGATGTTTTATACCGTTATTGGCATAAACCATGTGCACAGATCTGGCGTAAGGGTTCCCTCCCTGCTGAGCGAGTACAAGCATCCTCAAGGCACCGCGCTGAACAGGAGCACAGCTGATCTCATTGTGAAAGAGAAAATTGGCATGGAATACCTAAATCAAGCACAAGACGGAAGGTTCAAACTTTGAAACACATCGAGGAACAATCTTACTATTTCAACCTCTCGAGCTTTTAGGTAGGGCTAAGCTCACATTTCCCTGCGGGCTGGATGTAACGCGTGTACATAGAGGCGCCTTGTACAGTGCAGCCTCCTCCTTCCGCGGCTTTCACTATACTTAAAATAATCCCCTGCTAAATGGTTACTGGTCCTTTTCTACGAGGAATAGATGTCGTCGCGGAAACTGACCCAGACAGGTTAACCAAGTATCGCTGCCAGACCCTGCACAGCCCCACTTGATCTCGACCTAGATATTAAAGTTGAAACCGACAGCACGCTAAGTCGCTTAATGACCCCTTAGTGCTCATCCCTTTTAGTGGCCACTCTCTTACCTGATTATAAAGAGGGCGTCAACTTAAGAACATTCTTCGATCACTTTAATCTTGTAAGTTTTATCCCAGGATTGCAGCTAAGCTTTACTAGTACCTAGGCAAGTATCCCGCCTCTTTGATCTTCCAAGGCATAGCAAGACGAAATACTGACTCGTGACAAGCAGCAAATATGCCGCCATCATCAATCAAGTTGCTCATACGATATGTTAGCATCTACAGCGCCGCTCAGGTCGCGGCTGCATCCGCTGTTAAAGGCACGTGGTCATTACCAGTTGTTCGTGCGCCTCTATCAAGACATATGAACCAAAGAGCGGCAGGTCAACAATCAGCAAGTGGCTTCGTTGATAACAGGTAAACTGGCCATTCTCAGATTCCATTGCGAAATTTATACTAACAAGAACTAAAAGCTGGTATATCCCTGTCTCGATAGGCACCCCACCACAATCCTTCATGTTCTTGACCGATAGCGGTGCTCCGGGTTTCTCTGTTGCGTCTGTTCTGTTGCCCGAGGATGAGCAACCGAGCGGGCCAAAATATGACCCTTCCAAGTCCAGTACCGCTAAGCAAAAGGATGGTTATACCTATGCTCTCGCGTTTATAAGTGGTGATAGCTCGAGCGGCCTGGTCTACCAAGACGTGGTCACTGTTGCGAATTTGACTGTTACCGACATGAACATCGAAGTGCAAACTCATAATAACCACAACAATTCCGACTCATCAAACAGCCCCAGAACAGGAAATCTGGGTTTGAACTTCGATCAAAATGGCCAAACTTCGAAGCCACAAAAGGTGCCCACTTGGCTGCAAAATATAATGCCTTCTCTGAATTGTGAGTCTATTCCCTGAAGTTAAACAGGATCCTTGATGAAATGGCGTCGCTGATCTGATTTTCCCCTATTCAGCTGCTCTTTTTACAGTGGACTATAATTCCGCCACGTCGAGTGGAACGTTCGACTTTGGTTACATTGACGCAGCCAAGTACTCAGGCAGCATTAATTATGCGAATGTGAATCAAAGCTTTGGAGGTGGCTGGACTATCCCAATATCAGGACAAGGACTTGCCAACGGCACCTTCCTACCTTCAGACAATTGGTGGGTGACTATTGATACGGGTACGACCGGATTTACCATCGCCCGGACTGCTGCCGATGCCTACTTCACTCAAGTCTCCGGTTCTCGATTTGACACCGGCCGAGGGGCATATACATTTCCTTGCACCACCAAGCTGCCTGACTTCACCTTTGGCCTTGGCTCAGCGCAAGTATCCATCCCTGGTGCTCACCTAATGTCGAATTCGAGCTCCTCCAACAACGGCAAGACCTGTACATCCAAACTGAATGTGGGCAATGGGGACGGACCATATCTCTGGGGACAATCCTTCATCCAAGAGTTTTTTGTCGTATTCGATTGGAGTCAGGGGAGGGTGGGTTTTGCAAACAAAGCCTCTTCTTCAGGCACTGGTGGCCCGTCTCCAACATCGTCGCCAACCCAAACAACGGCTAGCGGTCAAGCTTCACCGACTAAATCTGCTAAATCAGCAACTTCGAGACGGTCCAGCTTCTCTCTTGGCTTTCTTTGTGGTGTTTTCGTACTACTCACCATGATTTTACAGGTGTGAGCCCACATGAAGTGTGACGGGAGAATTCACGACCGTAAGAAGCTAGCTGGTCTCTTCTGGGAGCTGCAGTCACGAGCACGTCCGCATTTATGGAACGGATTGGGTACAGCTTCAAGTGTGGCGTCAAGACTGGACTTGGCTAGATGGGGCAGGTCAATGTGCATACGAGGAGTATCTTCAGTGCTTCAGGAGACTTTCTGATGTGCTTCGAGCCGAAGATGGTGAGCGATGGGACGTTGGCCTCAGAGATAGGGATGTATCGGACTCCTCAACCATGAAGAGCATCGTAAAACATGACTGAGAATATTGAGCATCGAGATCACTTTGCTTGGGAGACAGAGCTCCGCCGAACTGTCTAATTTAGGAGCCTCGGTCAATATTAGGCATACGTCTATTTCTCCAATCGAGATACAACCGCAATCTTTCGATCGGGTGTTGCCTTCATTGGGGGCTAAGACGAGAGCAGGCTGGGAAGGGTTCAAGGTAGCTAAGGGGTCGGCACCTTCCATTCTCACGTTGTCAAATAATCAACTTTTTGCCAGCTTACTCTACTCATCACATTATCGCGTGACACCAATCATTATCTCTCAATGTCAATTTGCCCATTTTTATTGCCAGTCCGCAGTATCCAAACTATTGCTCAAGGTACAAATTTCTCTCCATATGCATCTCCCAACATCAGGTCACAAAAACTGCCCAAAGAGTATTTTCGTAATCTTACCATCTACCATTTTCCATCATGCGCATTGGAAATAACTATCCGGACATGTCCATTGGATCAGGCTTGGACATCGTAGCATGGTGCAGCGCGCCCTGCTTCTCTTCTGCCTCCATCAGCAAGAGCTCTTCAGCCGTAATGTCATCCGCGCTAATCTGCTCGTCATCAGGCCACGAAGCACTTTCGGGAACCAAGAGTGGACGAGTGTCAGTATCGGCACTGGAGTCGTCGGTTGTCAAGCCTGCTTCTTGGAGTTGCTGCAATTGATCCTTCACATGTGTTAGTCGCCTCTCTATATCTGTTCGCATGCTGAATTGGTGCGAACACTTACTGGCTCCATGTCGTCCGTGAGCTCCTCCCTAATACCAAAGTGTGCCTTCTTGCGTGCCCAATAACCTCTCATTCTCTCGACAATATTCTCGTCGAAAGGGACAAGCAATGCGGTCTCGAAACAAGCCACCTTTTGCTCTGCGCTCTTCTCGCCATCGTTCCAGTATGTTCTGTAATGGTGACAGAGGACAGACCAAATGACTGACATCTCTTGCGGGCCAATGTACTCGTCCCGATTGTTGGAGTCCACATTGTGGCAGAAAGTGATGTATCCCGTATGGTATACAAGCTCCCAAAAACCGGCATACCTGGGTACTTTGAGGAAAGCGCCCTTCGGGGTAAGGTGGATGTAGTGTGCTCGGCCAAGCTGCAAGAGGGGCGGAAGATTGTCTGACATGGTGAATTTCGGAAGAGTTGTGATGCGTTCAGATGCCTTTGTTCTATGAACGGACGTGTCAGTCGGGTTTCAATGAGTGTGGCGCGAGACGGGGTGGGTATGGTTACGGTTTCGCAGTCCAAAGCTCCAGCAATGCGGCCTCCTGGTGTCCAGGATGCAATGTTGAAAGTTTTGTTTCAAAACTGTGGGAGTTCGATTAAGAAATGTCAAAAAACAAGGCAGATGTGGGGAAATGGTCACGCGCACAAGGTCTATACAGCGAGGTAGTGAATGTCGGCTGTCAAATCTAGATCACAAAAGCGTCGAACCTTTTCCATGTTGAGGTGGATAGGTGTATTGAAGCTGTCAGCAAATTTCGACGGCCTTCAAGAGCGTCCTTGGGACATTCGTTGCGGTTGAAACCTGCTTCTAGGAAGTATAGTCGCGATCGAACGATGAATCATGAACAGAATGTAGTTCCTAGCTATCTACCTCCGGCAAGAAGTACGCATAGTAAGCAAATTGCATTGCAAATCATGAGTGAAGACCTTCCATATATTTGCCAAATGATGCTTCTCGAGCCCTTAGTAGCATCCAGGAACTTGACCCGAGGCAACATTTCAATATTCCAGGTACTCGTGGTATCGAGTCTCTATTACGTAGGGATTGTCATGTCGGGAGCTTCAGCTGGCATGCTGGATTGCGGTCTTCGGGGCTTGAGTTCTGTTACTTGTCTTTGCCCATCACCGCATGTATTCCAATGAACGAAGCGTGAGGCGGAATGAGAATTAAGCAAACCCTTCTGTAGCAATCAGAGATCAGAGACTAGACTACAAGATCACATTTAATCGAATCATATTATTCGGTAAACTTGCTCACGTTATTGAAGCTGAATGAAAGGTGAATTGGATTTGTCGCTTGGCTTCGTCTTTCTTTTTAAACAACTGCTAGAACCTCGGGCAATTGCAGATTATGGTATATGTATTGAATTAAACAAAATTCCATGCCAACTACGGTTTGGCTAGGTATGTATGCCCCGTATCCCCCCAACTAACCAGCTGAGGTTCGGCGAGTGCCGTGAGCTCGAAACAGGTGTGGGCCCTCGGGCATCACATCAATCAGCGCACAAGATTCCAGAAATCTCCATCAGAAAAACAGACTACGTTGTGGGTTTGATTCCCACTCACCGAAAGGTGAAAAAGGCTTGCCTTGCAGTTGTTCTTTTTTAGCAATTTTTTAACCCATTCTACTTGGCTAGATTAAGCGAGGTTGCTCCACGAAAAGGGGGTCACCAGTACGTTTGAAGTGGCATTCCAAGCAAGATCCGAATCATAAGAGGCTCCTCAACAAGCATCTCAATAATTGAGCTTTTGCTTTGGAAGCCCTGGGGTCGTATGTTTTGTCCGACTATGGGCTCGGAAGAGAAATTGAAGTGGCGCTTAATCTCGCATATTAAACTTAAGAATCCGGGGGTGATTGGCTTGAGCTTGGTTTTGTCGGCGTTTTGGACCAAGTTTTCAGAATCTGATAAACGCGCGTGTAGCAGCAGAGCCAAGATTGCTGATGAACCGTGGTCACAAATTCTGCACACCTCGCATTTCTTGATCATTATTTCGACGCTTGGATGCCGGAATCAAGACATTCATTAATGCGTTCTTGATAAACCTCTCCAGCTGCTAACCTAAGAATTCCAAGAATAAACCGAGCTCTGGAATCGTCATAGAACATGATGCGCAATCAATCAGTAAGGACCTGGCTTTGCAGAGAACGAAAGTTTACATGCCTGCGTTACGCCAAGCAGCCAAAAGACATTCCCAAATCTGATAGGACGGGTTCTTGGCGATTTGATATCTATTTACTCTTACATTAGATGCCTGCCTCTACCTATGCATGTTGCATTTGCAATATGTAGCCTATCTAACCCAAATTGTCAGCCCACGGTGGCTTGTATGTCCCCGTCGGGTTGTATATCTTCGCATACCAAAACAATGAAAACCCAAAAATCCTGCAGAAAAAGTCAAAACCCAGCACGTTCAAAAGGCCCTTTCTTCTGTCTTCGCAGAGCAGCAGGTTGATCCTGGTCCAATTAAAAAAATACAACAGCCATGAGAACGAAGAAACCATGAAAGAGTATAGAAAATATTGTTGACTAAAACGAAAATCGTGAGTATTAGCCGCAAACAATAGTATCAACACGAAAGACAGTATGAGGTACCCAAATAGGTGCGGAAGCAACTCCCTTGGTCCTAGCACCATCCTGAGCGGAAGATAGATCAGGATGGCAAATACATGGGCACTCATTCTTACACAGCGGAACGTCCATCGGCGCCTTAAATCCGTATCTGGAGGTCGAGCGGCCAGATCTACTGAGGCAAGAAGCATCAGTTGAAGCAGAATAGCCAACGCACCCCAGCATCTTTCACAGAGATTCCATCGATCCATCTGTCGTTCAAGCGAAAGATCGTCCTCGCCGGTATTCTGAGCTTCAACGTCGCAATCGCTTCCAGTAGACTCTAGCTCCTCAACCAAATGAGCTTGTTCCCCAATGTCAATCTCACCCGCAGTATCATCGGGTCCTTCAGCGTCGAGCCTAGCCCCGACAGAATGCCGATTTTGAATATGCAGCTCGGTCTCATCACTGGGGTTGGTCGCAGCGGGCTTCATCTCTTCGGGAGCCTTCTCGGCGAGTTTATTCATCGCGCCCTCGAGAAGAAAATAGGTGAAGTAAGACCAGAACCATACTTTTGTCCATAGCACACCCGAGCAAGCCGTCAATTTGATCACCTGCGCAACTCCGATCGCGAGGCCGAAATATAGCATCGCTGTGGGTAATCTATTCTCCAAATACCACCTGCTTCCTTCCTTCGCAGCCGCGATGCCAGACTCTCGCGCATTTTTGACCATTTTAGCAGCAGTGGGGGTATCATAGCCTCTCCGAAGATAGGCCAAGAATCTAGCAATGATAGTAACGGCGTCAAAGGCGCATACCAATGGCGAGCTTCGCAAATAAATCTGTAGGGAATAGTCGAAACCACAAATCCGGCCGCTTGGCTGTATCATCGAGTTGTAGGCGATGGCAACTAAAGCCCAGTAAGCGCTGGGCCAAGATACCTGGCTGGAAGTGTCGGATGACACGACGGTAGAGTTTGACGCCATGAGGATAGGGTTTGAGCGACGATGATAGAATTGACGGTACCGTGAACTTTGCTGCAGCAGCGAGAAGGAGGGGCCGTAGCCACAAATTAATCTCGAATTGTAGGTCTTGTAAACCAAGACTGACCCACGTGAGCACCGAGCAGTGCGCTGAATGGGTTAAGTACACAACTTCCAGACCTATGAGGCTAGTACAGGCATCGAATTTACCAGCTTATATGAAACCTTGAGTTGACGTTGAGCAAAGTTAGCCGCTTTGCCGAAGATAAAAATAGAAGATTGCGGCAAGGTCCAGTCTTTTGTGCACGTTTCTGAACAGCGGTGAGCTGAAACAAGGGCACATCCACGGCAAAACTCTCCAAAGACAGAAATGAATTTATCAGAACAAACTTTCGTGTAAGACGTAAAAGGTACACATGGTTCCCTCCATCCATTTCAAAAGCCGTCTAACCATATCCACAAATATAGCTTTATCTTTGACCCATCACCCGATATCTGCCCCAGATTCGCTCTACTCCATAAACCGCTAATCGGACGGGTCCATTAGCTTAGACTCAGACTCTGCAGCGTCATCTTCGTCGTTCTCGCCATTCTCGTCGTTATTTTCAGTTCGGATGCACAGTGAGTCCATGGGAAATCGCTCCTCTGTGGTCTTCTTACTACGAATGCAAAGTGTGTTCAAGGTAGCGGAATAAGAAGGGTTGTCGATCTCTGGGCCAGCATCTTCAGTCGCTTGCAAAGCTTCTACTCGATCCATAACTTGACTCTTCATACGTGTTAGTGATTGCTCGACTAGTAAGTAATTTTTTTTTGGGATAACTTGCTGCTTTGATGCTGTCGGCGAGAGGATCAGTGACTTTGAAGTGCACCATCTTCGCTGCCCAGTATTGTTCTAGCTTTCGGCGTTGAGTTCTGGCATAGACCCGGGGATAGCGTAAGGTCTTTTTGAGATATGCCTCCTTTTGAGCCGGAGTTTTTTACTCTAGATATTCCATTCGGGCTGTTGCTCGGTCGTCCATTTGGTATGATAGTGAAGAGCTAAGCTCTTAAAAGCGATCACCATGACTTGGGGACCAATATAGACGTCTGGGTTTAGGTCGTCCATTTCTTTGTGGAAGCCATTCATTCTCAGTTTAGAGAATTTCCTAAGGGAAAAGACCAATCAGCGCCGCTTCTTCGAGCGCTCCGATCAGATTTATAACAGTGTCCAGCAGGCCAGGAGACATTCTTGGCTTGCAAGACTTCCAGAAACTCGCCACAAAATGAAATAAACAAGTCCAAATTATCTTACATGAAGCCGCTATACTTTGGTACGCGTACAAAATCGTAACCCGGGAGAGGTCTGATATAGTAGTTTCCATCACATTCGAGAATTCGGGGCAGATTGTCCGCCATGGTGCATTGGTGAATGGGTTTCGAGACGAGGAGAGAAACGCTAGATATCGAGATTCTGCAACATGACTATTGAGCTTGGGTCTAGTATATGCGACGGCAGAATTCAAAGGGTTTCCTATCGTTCTTGTAATTCCAAGTCTTCAAAGCCCGGCACTTAGCCACCAGAAGTCAAGGACACGATTTTGGAAGCTTGACTTGGACGGGTGGTGGAAGAACCGAGAAAGATGTGCCTTCGGAGATGTGGGGAATGATTTCAATACTCGTGCCAGTGAATGTGAACTTTCCGTCCCCGGTTCACAAATCAAACAGCCGACTTATCGAAGCTTTTACCACGACAAGAGACCGGCGTCTTGGGACAGTCAAGCTGTGCAATTGTGGTGATCGTATTGATCGTAGCTTCCTCAGCACTTTTTGCCTTTTCAAGAACTCCACAAGTCAAATGATTGCAATTGATTCCTTTCGAGCAACTCCTTCCGCATACCAAGCTGGATCGAGAGCAGCGACACCAACACGCTCATATTCTTCGTGCTTCCTTGTTTTCCGTAGAATCAACACGTGCAGCCGGTCTTCATATATCAAGATATACAGGCACTTGATTCGAATAGAAGTTGCTAGTACAGGAGTATCCGATAGAAAGTCGAGAGTCGTCACCGCCATTCGCTTCCCACCTGCCCGCAGCTGAACCCATGGATTCCCGTCTTCAACTCGGTCTATCTCTGCGCTCTGAAGCCAGCCTCTGAGTCTTAACTTCCCACCCTTGAGTCTTCCATACATATTTTCGCCTTCAGGATACAGCTCAAACTGTATGTCTTCCAACAAGTCCATTGCCGTAGACTTATCCAAGCCTGTTTCAACATTTGCGGTACCAAAGACGTCCATCTTGATAGGTCCTCCCAAAGACATCCAGCTCCAAGACGGAGCTATATACTTTGCTGGACGAGACAATATGCCAGGATCCAGGGGCCTCCAAAGCAAGGTCTCTAGAATGCTTCCACTGAAAATCCCAGCGTGGTAAGCTTGACCGTGTCTTTCCGAGAAGTGTCTTGCGATACCGGATAATGCGGGGAGTCTATCGGATTCAAATGTCAGACTTCGCTGGGAAAACATCTCTGCTGATGAAAGCCAGTGTCCGACAAAGTAGTGCTCTTCCCATCCTATACCAGGAGGTGGGTTTGTGGAAGATTTGTTGTAACGTTCGCGTTCGACTTCGGACATTACCATAAACTTGCATTGCTTTTCTGTATCAGTGAAATTCCTGAATTTTTGAACCAAAAGACCAGAAAGGTATGGGACTTACCCAGGATACTCTTTCTTGGGTATAAATTACTTTTCTGCGTGATAGCAGCTCTTCTTGTAGGACCCACCCTCTCGTAAACAATTCCCAATGTAGACTGTCGAATCGCTTCTTATTTTGGATATACCAGCTTCCTTTTTGCTTCCACTGAAAGTCATGATAAACCATTTTCACAGTTGGGTGTGAGAATGCTGATCGATGGAGAAATCCGGTAACAGACGTATCCCATTTCGCCTCCAATGTTTTTATAGGGGTTGGCGCAGCCATTATGGTAATGGTCCCCTGATAATAGACCTTGCCCATTAAGGCAGATTGCTGCTCCCAATCCCGAGCATCATCCTGGATGATGCTGAGCGAGTCTATCCATAGGTATCGAATCCCTAATTCTCTTGTCACTCTGACGGCATCCTGGAATGTTGGCGGCATTTCATTCAAATTGATGGCAATTTTGCGCTCAGTAATAGTATCCGTAGTAGTCATGAAGTGTTGAGAAGGATCAGTGGGCCATCTGTGACTCAACACGGCATATTGCCCCTGCATTCCCAAGGACTCTACCAATCGAATAGTAGACCGAGTTGAAGTCCCCACGTCTAGGACTCTTGTCGGAAGCTCCACAGTCTCTGGGTCTTCATCCTCTCTCAATCCCCCCTCTCCAGGCCTAAGTTTGCATTGTGGATGATCATGAATACATTGTTGCAGCCATGTCGCTACCATCTCGTACTGTGCCTTACTATCAGGTTGTGGTGGAAGTCTTCCCGTAACGGCTTTCTGTAATGCAGCCTCAGAGCTCGGATCAGCAAAAGCTAGCAGAGTAATATTGACCTCTCCGCACTGCACTACGATATTGCATACTTGTGGTGCCTCACTTGGCAGGTCGGCATCAGAGTATGGCCAGATGGATGCCGCCATGAAAACGGCATAATCTCTTTGGATATCCTTCCGGGATGATCCCTTTTCTTCTAACAACGAATCATAAATGAGCCTGCATAGTTCACAGGCGGCAGCGGAAACCTTCAAGTCTTCGAAGCTTTGGTGGTGTTTATTGCAGGATTCGAGGTTGCGAAGACGAATGCCGTCAAATTTGACTGGGGTGAGTGTCCATGGGGTAATTTGCTCACACATCCAACAAAGCGGCATTGTAAGAAATAATTATGAGGAAAAGAATACAAAACAGGTAAAAAAAATGATTACGACTAAAAGATTCGGGGAAGGATCCACAATGTAGGCAGATGAAACTCTTAGATGAGTAAGCGTTTGATGCGACACAATCACAATCAGGCTCCGAAACAATACACAGCAGAATAAACCGTAACGTCTATCCCTGCGTGCCGAAACACACCCCGTAAAAAAACAAATCCATAGTTTGCTAATTATAACCCTTTTTTTTTAGCAGATTTATAAATCTGTAATTTAAAAAGTATTTTCTTTAATTATTTCTATTTACAAAAACTATTTACTAAAAGAAAAATAATTATAATTGATTATAATATTAATTATTTAAATTATATTATTAATCGTTATTTCGGTTATATTTTTATATTTAATTATTATTATTAAAAATTTTTAAAAATTCAGAATATTTAAAGAAAAAATTTATATTAAAAAAACATAATTTTAATTTTTGAAAATATTTAAAAATAAAATAATGTAAGGGCAGATATACAACCATAAATGAAGGGAGTTGTCACAGGGCACACAATATGCGTAGTAACTTAGAATATTGAGTGCAGAGCTAGCTAAGGGTGGGAGGAAGCCTCCTTAAGTACAGGACTAGCGCTACTAGGTCGAGGTGAATCACATGTGTAATACGAGTCACGTGGGCGCCGTGACAGGAGTTCAATCGGTCGTAGAATTGACTAAAGAATCAAGTGCCTAGCTACAGGAAACGCCTTATATACTGGGTGGCACGTGTCTGCGAACCACGTGACACTCCCCCTTTTCCACCACTACACCAAGATTACTATTTGATCATATAATAAAAGATCGATTAGTCTAAAGCGATCTATTATTATATAGAAATTTATATTTAATATAATTATCGTCGGTTTTTGACACGAGAAAATTATAATTAATTTTTGATGTTCTTTTATTATATTTGCCTCTAATCGTTTGTATATATACCACGCTTTAACGTACTATTTTCTTAGTTAGGTTATCGTAGTCTAGTCTACTAATACCCTACTCCTTTCGATATTCTGGCAGCCATTACAGACACTATCATCTTTGAGGTTATCATTGAATTCGATGAGTAATCTTGCAGAGAACGGATTCCCCTTGGAAGCTAGGGTTCAATTATTTTTCAATTTCACCAATCGCTCTCAATGATTTTCAACATATCATCAGCTGCATTAGCCTCCTCCACTTCATCATCAGTGTCGTTTTCCAGTTCCTCATCGAAGTAACAGTTGATTCCTTCGCTCGATGAATCCGAGCCGCCGTAAAAAGGGTGTGTTGGGTCAGAGGGGTCGGAATAGTCATAAACTGTTTCAATCAGCTGTTTCCTATGTAATATTCTCAAGAGAAACGCACAAGAGAGCTGGTTCATAGCAGCCAGCAAGCCAGAAGTCTCTTCTTCCAGAGATCTGGATGCCGCATTTTCTCTAAAAGCGGGCAGGATGATATCATTATACCAATTTTTATTTGGAGCAAGATCATTCCATTTCCAGTGACCAATAATCTCTTGTTTTGGGACCTCCCATAGACAAACATAGTGATTTATATATTATTGATTCGATTTTCCATATGGATCATCCACCCCATAGTGATCCATCTCGGCACGTACGTCAAGGATAGGGAGCCTGTCTGCGATTCGAGTGTTAGGATCAACGACGGTGAGGGTCTGGGGGCCCCTTCGGTTTGCCCTCCAAGGCGCCATCTCTTGAATAGTTGTTAGAGATGTTGTGAACGATATGTAGGGTGTTGGCTCCCACCTCTTGTGATTGATGTGTATAGCCAAGGATATTTTGCGTGATTCACGAGTATCGAGGCGTTGACGTGGTGCTCTCGATCTCATGCGGCCCTCGTTGTCTGGCTGACTCCCTGATTTGTTGTCCCATATTCTAAGAAACGGTGCATCAAAGGGTGGCAAACCGTCAACGCTCCACGAATGTTGCAAATCTTCCGTAAATGGATTCACTGGCTGACAGAGAAGGCTTAAAGCCGCATCACCGTTGAGGTCCTGTTCTTCGGTCATATTGTAGCAGGAGTATTTGCAAGAGGCTTAAAGCTATACAGTCGCTCGCAAAATCGGCTTCCCTTTTCTTAGCAATCACACAGATTCTTCGCTTACTCTGATCTAGCGTCCCCTCACCACGCCTAACCAGATACAGTTAGGCCGGTCGATCTTTACGAGCCTTCTAGAATGTTCTAGAGAGACGTGGCAAAATATACTTAGAAATCTCTTGTACAGGTTACTAAAGCAAATCAAGTGCAATAAAAGTATATTAACATTGGCTTCCCCAAGCCTCTCTTTATCGAAGTTATAAAAATATAATAGATGATCTTCAATATTGCTGATTAATCTTTCTTAAGGCGACTTCTACTCCACTTTAATCGGTGGCTTATTGCCCTCCCTGGCTTTTGTAGAGAGCCGCGAGGTTGTTCATGCTCGTGAGAGTCTGAGGGTGCTCTGGGCCGAGGATTTTTTTAGATAATTGCAATGTCTCTTCGTAGAGCGGCTCAGCCGCCTCGTACTTGCCCTGGCTTTTGTAGAGAAATGCGAGGTTGTTCATGCTCGTGAGAGTATCAGGGTGCTCTGGGCCGAGGATTTTTTTAGATAATTGCAATGTCTCTTCGTAGAGCGGCTCAGCCGCCTCGTACTTGCCCTGGCTTTTGTAGAGAAATGCGAGGTTGTTCATGCTCGTGAGAGTATCAGGGTGCTCTAGGCCGAGGATCTTCTTCCTTAACTGTAGCGTCTCTTCGTAGAGCGGCTCAGCCGCCTCGTACTTGCCCTGGCTATCGTACAGACCCGCGAGGTTGTTCATGCTCGTGAGAGTCTGAGGGTGCTCTGGGCCGAGGATTTTTTTAGATAATTGCAATGTCTCTTCGTAGAGCGGCTCAGCC
>Ga0247778_1000417_pt1 | contig 58244 bp, 58 predicted proteins | sample UWRJL049202B5_FD_179939 | JGI IMG/M metagenome (GOLD analysis project Ga0247778, IMG submission 179939) | Plant litter microbial communities from Arlington Agricultural Research Station in Wisconsin, United States - UWRJ-L049-202B-5 | ecosystem: Environmental > Terrestrial > Plant litter >... | reverse complement strand
GTTCCATCTGAAACTAAAGGAGGGGGTGAATCGGGGTATTCAGGGTCTTCTAGAACCCGAATATGTGTTATATAAGTCTCGCATACTATAATACGAGAGCGATCAGCTCGTTGGCCGCGGAACACATCTTCCTGAGAGGAGGGGGCTCTTGATGATGACTTACATAATCCATCCTCGTCATGCTCTGAGAAGCATGATTTTATGATACGACCCTTTTCAATCTCGAATATTTCGTCCTGATTCATGTCTACTGGATACTCTTCGTTGTGTTGGCAACCCTAGTTAGGTCACCAGCCAATTTTGAATTTCCAACCGGGCTGAGTGTCCTGTCACTGCCTGTAGAGCAGTGGCAGAGACTTAAGGACCACAATAAAAGCCCGTAGCTTGCGTTCATTCAAAACTTCACAAGTTGCATAAGAGAAATTGGGGTATTGAAGTTCAGCACGTCGTAGAAAGATGGGGCTTCAGTTTGGTATGATATGACTTATCGAGGATCCAGAACTGCCCGACCGGCCTTTCCTTGGAGTTCTAATAAATAAGGCCGCTAGAACAATACAGTAGAAGATCAAAGCTTTATAATCGTTGTTGTTCTCAGTATGTCAATGACAGAAAGATTGATGCAAGAATACGAGTCAAAGAAGGCTGCCTGCTGCTGCCGAAAATGCAGCTACAGGTGGTTCGTGCACGCACCTTGCCGAATCCGGCAGAAGCAAACACCTGATTACGAAGGCCAACGGCATGGAAATCCGACCATTTTCCGATTCGATGATCAACCGAGATGTTCTGTTAGCGAACCTACTACAATTTCCTCCTTGCCACTCTATCTGGTTTCCTCGCTATGTTGGCCTATATTCTTATTGCCACTTGTTGTGTGATAGGTAAACGTGCTCCTGTTCTACGAGCCACGTTAGTTACGGGACAGTTGAAGTTTATTTGGTGCATGTGTTCCGTAAAGGTGTTGAAGAATACTATAATTCATAACTATTTGCCTGAGTAAGTTCCCATGATCCAATATCTGGATTTTCTTCTAATAGAGGGCAATTATGTCGTGTATGGACAGAAACCAAACTGAGGAACTCATCTCGAGAGGTCATTTTCAACATTGCTAGCACTGACATTCGAGCAACAGCAGGATAAAATAGGCATTACGGGTTGGGAAAGGGCTTGACTCAAGGGCATAGTGATCGATTATGGAATCTACAGTTTCTGTATCCTCACTATGTTGGTTCTTTCTTGGTGGTCATTTTCTCTTGAAGGAAGGCTTGGCCACGTAGGCTGGATGAACTAAACTCTCGATAAATTGACAGAATAGACTTCGAGGTTCTTGCTGAGCCAAACAAAGAACGGTTTGCGATATCTGTGAACGTTGTCTCGCTGGGATTTTGACATGAAATCTCAGGCAGTGCTCCTTAATGCCAACAACATTGTAGGAGAATTTTGACCTTTCTCTCCTACGGAGGTCCCCGCATAAAGTTCTGCAGGATTAATAGTTCGGTCCATTTTAGCAGGTAAGAAGCCTATAAGAGCCCGTAAAATCACCCCGTTATAATTTCAACGTAAAAGCAGGAGTATAGAGGGCTCCACACTTCCCTATTTAGTCTCTATTGCTACGCTAACAATATCTCCTTTCAGGGAGCTTGAGGCACGGTAACCACTATAGTAGGTCTACAGGCTCCTACAAATTGCGCTCATTCACTAAGCCAGCGGAACTTTATGCGGGGACCTTCGTATCGTCTCCAAAATTGATTCAAGCTGCTTTGAAAGTCCTACCAAGCTGTCATAGATTGCGCTTTAATAGATTTCCCTTGTTCTTGCATTAGATTCAAACAATTATCGTCATCCATATTTCATCTTTCGTCATGGGCTTGACCAAATAAGTTTTTGGAGTATTGATCTAAATTTCCATATTCCATTTTTCTATCTTCTTTCGATGAATCCTGCCCTTCTTCTAAACTCAATCATCCCTTTATCATGTCAGCAAATGTCCTCTCTATGGTTCAAAAACGATACTCACTATCTGTATTTACAAATACGATCTCTAGCCATCTCATCTTGATCTCCTGCTCCTTCAAGCCTATCCCGATAAACCTCAGTTCTAGTAAACGTCCAGCCTCGTCCTCACTATTTAGCCTCAAACAATCAACTCTATGCACCGAATATACGCCGTCCTTCCCACCTCTGAAAAATCTAATCTCCTTTCCACCAGCCTGCCCTTCCCATAATTGCAAGACCTGGTTCTCGCACAATGGCGTTTTGGACCAGCGTGACGATATGGATGTGACTTCTGCCCAATAGGTAAGCTTTTGCCTGACGATACGGGATTGAAATAGTGTGTAGTCAGAGACTGAGCTAAAGGAGTAGAACTTGGGATACGATGGTGAGGGAGCGGAGCGGAGGAAACGGATGAACTGGGTAGGATGGTGATTTGGAGAGAAGCAATCGCGTGTTTGGCGCCTGTGAACTGGGAGAGGGTGCCTGGCTGTGTTTTCCCAGGGCCTCGTGACTATTTATGTCAGGGGAAGAATACGGAAGGTTGGGAAATGAATACGAACTTTCATCTTGCAAAACTTTCCCATCTGAGCGGATCATATGGACGCCGCAAAAGTAACCTGAGCTATGTCGTATTAGAGTAACTGTATTGATGTCGAACGACTGATGGATCGCTTGGCGGCCTGTATAAAACCATCTATATATATCGCTTAGTTTTAGGAGTACTGCGCTAATTGTGGTATAGAAATTAGCACCTACACTTTGACTGATCCTGTAAGTGGTATTCCGTCGAAATTGTATGCGGCACTATTTGAGAAAGTTGATGCTCGTCGAATGGATTGAGGCTTAAGCGAAGACGAAGAAAGGTTCATTGCTAATACCGCCGCGCCGGTTCGCGACCCGACTAGATAATGTAGCGGAGGGGATGGAGGAGGCGACGGAGGAGCTCCGAATGGAACAGCTAGTAACGGGTATCCCGGATGAGGATTATGATTTGTGACAATATTTGCCTGTGTCTCCTTCTCGACGTAAGTGTTGTCCACTTCAGTTTGTGCAACCGACTTTTGAACCAAAGGCAGAATCTCTTTCAGCGGTTGGGTCTCTTGTGTTCGAGCTTGGTCTGATTTTGATAGGTAACGCCTTTCAATCGTTAACGTTCGTGGCCTATTTATTTCAAATGAGATCGTCATCTTACAAACTCAGCAAATTGATTTCACGATCAATACGTTTCTCAATCTGTGATATCCTCGACCGAAGGTCTTCCACACTCCCAAGATATTTCTTGTCGACAACCCATCTCAATTTTCCAATGCTCGATAGTATACTGGATTTCGACGGATCACTCGGGTGAAAACGCTTCAAAAAGTCCAGCGTATCGTTGAGGACGTCATACAAGTTCTTCCGGAGGGCATCAAATGATTCCGCGGCCCGTTCGTCGATATTGTTTTTACAACTGACCAATACAGACTCCAATCCCTTGAGCTGGTCGCGCGAGACATCAAGATCTATCTTCAGCTTTCGGATCTGCTCTGGGACCTGCTTGAGCTCGATGATGAATCTGATAATGCAGTCGGTAGCATCTATCAACTCTTTGGCGGAGAATCCAAAGGACATGATGAGGGGAGAGGCTCGCCATTGGCATACATGTTCAATGTAATAGGGTGCACATAATGAAAAGTGAGAGTTTCAAGAATATGCTTGTATTCGAACGAAGATCACTCAAGATGGGGAAAAGAGAACAAGGTCAGTGGGTGGGCGGTCGTTTAGACTGGCCACCGAGCAGGAAGCCTAGTGTGCCGTACAGCCTCACAAGGGAAGGTGACTAGTGTGAATAGAATGCCGGAACGCCCTTTTCCTAAGACATGGCGCATTCTGACGGGCGACACACCTCCATTTCGAATACTTTCTACAGCGAGGCCGACTTGCGGATGCACACGCTTCTAGCTCATTTCAACGACAGACTACTGGTAGTGTCTTAAACAGTCTCAATTATAAAGCTCATGAGTGAAAATCAATGAACATTCCTTTCTGCTGAATTCGTCGCGACTGAATTCAAACCGCTTTTGCCAAATTTCAGCTTTCAGCTTGAAGGGGTGGAGGCTGCGCAAGCCACACAATAGCTCTTTCTGAGCGGTAAGGAATGCTTCGCTGTTACTCTCTCGCTCCGTCCCGTGTTTTACAAAAGCCCCCCAAGAAAGCCTTGCCAGCTTTTGCAACTCGCGAATCACTGCAGATGAAGTGAGACACAATATCACGAGGCTCACAGCCTTATGTTAGAGACACTTCTCTATTTCTTGCCAAAGAGCTCCACTTGATTATCTCTTTTCTCGGCGATCAACCCAGATAAATCGTTGAAATCGTTGAAGTAGTTTAATCTTATTCACATCTATCTTCTTATATTACTTCAAGATGCCGAAAAAGTTCTCTATTTTCTGGCGGAACTATGTCCGGCCCGCTGACAATCTAGAGGTAAAATTAAGACCGCACGACGAAGGTGAGTTATAAAGGACTGACATAAACTATAGACATTGCGGGAAAGGAAAAGAGATGTCTATGAACGAATCGATGATCAAAAGTTCGGATGGAAAATAGTAATTGTAGCAGGCGCTGGGTTTCTAACGGATGCATACGATGTGAGTATTTCTTGTGACAGCAGTTACTATGCTTTGAAACTGTGACCACAACTAACTGTTCGTCGCAGATCTTTGCAGTTAATATGGTGCTTCCTATGCTTGAGATAGTTTACTGGCAAAACAAACTTCCCGCGTCTCAAGAAACTGCCATCAATCTCGCCACGCTCGTCGGCACAATTATAGGACAACTTGGATTCGGAGTACTTGCAGATAGGTATGGGCGTAAGAAAATGTAAGTGAGGTTTTCTGCGCGAGAATGTTCCCTCGGGATTGTTCTACGAGACCTCCTCCCCCTTCGAGCATGGGACGTACGCATGGGGTACTTCGAGTTCTTCTTCAACGCCAACTCAATCCACGCTCATCCCAAATATGCTAACCAAAGAACATCAGGTACGGATTCGAACTCTTGATCGTTATCGTAGCGACAGTGGGCCTTGCATTATGCTCCAAGGGTGCTGCAGATTCTGTAAATATCCTGGGTTGGGTGATTTCGTGGAGGATTTTGATGGGAATTGGAATTGGTAATAAGTCATTTGACGATTGACTGGATCAGAATCTGACTGCTACTAGGTGCTGATTATCCCCTCAGCGCAGTGATCGTTTCGGAGTAAGCTTGGTGTCGTTCGTGATTCCTGAAATGTAGACTGTGCTAATTGTACGCTTCGAAAGGTTTGCTCCGAGAAAACATCGAGCCCGCATGCTCGCAGCAGTCTTCTATATGCAACCGGTCGGACAGCTCTGTGCCAACGTGGTTGCTATCAGTGCAACAGCTCTATCCCGTAAAAACATCCAACATGATGCGGATCCATCAAGCTGTATTGGGGAATGTATGCAAACGACTGACAAAATCTGGCGCTGGATAGTTGGGCTCGGTGCAGTTATACCGGCTCTAGCACTGCTGGCTCGGCTTCTCATCCCAGAGTCACCGAGGTATTTGTTAGAAGTTGAAAAAGATTCTCACACTGCTCAGCAGAATGCAAATAACTATTTCACCGAATTCGAAGATCCATTTCATGATCCCGAAGAGGAAGAGTATGCTGAACACTCTAGAATGGATGGTCCTACTGCCACTGGGGCCGAATCATGTCAAGGTCAAACGGAAGGCATGTCAATGGAAGAACTGCACAACGACAAAGGACAGCACGCTGAGGACAATCCAATGAAAAATATTGATAATATGGCCGTGCAACCTTCGGGAAGAGACTCCGACACCATCGAGAGCTATTCGCAGCCCGGTTCGCAATTTCTCAACGCCTCAGCCGTTCCATCCGCGAATCTGAACGGCAAATTCGAGAACGAGCTCGAGCAATTCAAGTTACCCCCACCAGAACAGCCCACCCCCATGCAAGGTATCTGTGTAGATATCTTGGGCACACAAGCTGATCCAGAAGAGAATTCTCGTACTCGAAAAGCAACGTGGAAAGAGTTTCTTCACGGCTTCCACGCCTTCCTGTTCTCCCCAAATTGGGTCAACACCTCCGTCGACTCTGACGACGTTCCACCTCCAGATCCGGATGCTACTTCGACCGGGCACTATTGGACAGATGGAAATTGGACTGATCTATTTGGTACCTCTGTATCATGGGCTCTATTGGATTTTTCGTTCTATTTTCTCGGGGTAAATTCCTGGAAGATCATTGCCCAAGTATGGGATACGCCTTCCTATTCTTCAGTCTATGAGCTCATTATTCAATTCTCCTGGAGAGCGTTAGTTTCGGTGTCGGTCAGCAGTATGATTGGAGGCGCGTTGTTTATTGCTATGGCGAACTATAGACACAAATTTCAGCTTTGGGGATTCGTGATTCTGGCAGTGTTCTTGGTAGCGGTTGGGAGTACATTTGTAACTTTACTCGGGGGTCGCTATTTTGCCGCCATTATCGTGTTGTATTTCTTCACGCAGCTGTTTTTTGACTTTGGTACGTTTGATCCAACCCGGACGTTCGTAAAAGATGAGTGCTGACTGGCAGTAGGTCCTAACACTAGTACGTTCATCATTCCAGCGGAGGTATTTCCAACCCAGTATCGTGCCACTTGCCACGGGATATCGGCTGCTTCTGGAAAACTGGGAAGCATTCTTGCGCAAATAATAGCACAAGCCTTTCTTAATGATAACCGCTCAAACAAGAGATTAGGATATGCTTTGATCGGGTAAGCAATTCTTGCCCATCTCTAATATTTGATGGAGAAGCTGACGCTTATGTAGATTCTCGGCGTTCATGATAATGGGCGCGGTCATCACAAAACTTTATGTTCCGAATCCATGTGACATTTACAATGAGAGCAGAAGTTTAGAGGATTTATCGAAAGGCAAGAAAGCACGTAAGATGCTAGAAGCCGAGGAAAGAAGAGAGGCCAGAAGAGCTGAAGAGGCGAGATATGGTAATGTCTAACATATACTGTAGATTAAATTTGCGAGACTTTAAAAGCCATCACTTGCCATTCGATCATCTGGCACTGGGCCTATCTGCCAACTCCGCTCCATTGGGTCACGGGAAGTCCAACGCCCAACAACAGGACACAGGCTGTGAAATGTTGTGAGAGAGTACTTGCGCGAGGAAAGATGGGATTTAGGGCCTGCTCAGCTCTCAAGAGGCTTTGAATGTGCTGTGGAGAAACTTTTCAAAAAATGAATTATGTTGGACGTAAGAAGATTTGTTCTTTGTTTGTTTGAGAAGGCCACTGGAGTTCTAGTAGATCACGCGCTGAGAATAGGTACCTACGGCATGAATGATCATGAGAGTATTAATACAGTCTGGCAACTTTCTTCAAAGGCTCGGGGTCTTGACTAAACATAAGCAATAAATAAAAACCCCAAACCACCAACCAAGAAACTGTTGGTATCACAGGGGTGATAAAGGGTGTAGTACTAGTACTTGGGTAAAGGGTGCAATTGTAGATGATGATCTAGTACTAAGGATTGAAGGGAGGCTCTAATAGCTGCTCGCTTCCTAATCGGATCTAGCGTCCACCTCATGTGCAGTTAGGCACGTGCACAACGGCGCGTGATCCTACTGTCACGACAGAAACTAACTTTCCAAAAGTCCTTGAGACCGCTAATATATTTGCCTGCCACAAAACATTCCAGGTTGCTTCCGTAAAAAAATATACTGTGAGGTAGCGGTCAGCTTCTGTATATTTCTGCAATCGCTTGATTGCAGAAAAGGCCAAATGACGAGAATGTTCTAAGAAATTACAATTGCTGCATTTGCCCCACAAGGTATGTCAAACATCATATCTCATTCTCGTAACATCAAATGGCATGTCAGACGCACCTGGCGCTTTATCAACGGATTTTCGTCCTGGGGTCGGCCTGCCAAGCTTCATGACTCGTAAGCGAAGAACCAAAACTCCCGATGACAACCTGCAAGCCGAAGGCTCAGGATATTCCATTCCCTTCTCAGAGCCTATGTGATATTCAAGCTATTTCTGCTATTCGTGGCAATCGTTCCAAAAATACAAAAGTATCACAAGATATTGTAAGGTTATCATCTGTGTGCTTTCACAGTACTCATAACACCTCCCCTTTCGCACCGAATTAAGTCAATTTGGACCCATTGAACTTTGAAATTAAGTAGTATCAAGAAACAGTCACCACTGGACCTACTCGAATTAGTCTTTCAGCCCTTCCCCTACTGTTTGAACAATTATAACTTGCAAATTTGGACTCCCCCGCCAAGCAAAAATGAGTTGGTTTACTGGAAGTCAGCGCCTTCTGGATTAACATTTTCCATCCCTTCGATCCCTTTCTCCCTACAACACAGTCCTTTCAGATCGGTTTCATATTTATTTATTTATTTTTTTATTTTTATTTTTTTTTTTCACACTCAGGTCAGAATACCGACTTCGCTAAGGAATGGCTCGGTAAAAGATATAGCATTAAGTTTTAAACAAAACATATGAAGCTTTCCTTCAACTGAGCGCTGACCTTGATGGGGCGCGAGCTAGTTTACGCAATATTCGTTCCCTGGCGGCAGGTTCCACCTTTGATTTAAAATACATGTACTTCCATTTTCGAGTAAGACACTTTGAAGGCACATCGCGGGGAGGGATCAAAGGTGCTCCTGCGGTAATCAAAAGATCCAAAATATCCTCATGGCCGTTCAGAACTGCATAGAACAGGGCTTTGTCTAGTTGATCTCCTCGTCCATCTATACTCGGGCCCATCCTCTCCAGCAGGCTTTTGCAAATGTCAAGATGCCCTTCACGTGCCGCAAATATCAAGGGTGTCCATTTGTAATTGTCAGTCGAACATACCGCCGCACCATGGTCCAGTAGGAGTTTGGATAGATGGTTGGCGGTATCGGAGTCTGGAATACCGCAAGCTGCATGAAGAGGAGAGGGCGCATAAACATAACGGCTTGAGGAGGCGTTCACATCTGCTCCTGCATCCAGCAGGATTTCAACACATCTCCTTCCCCCCACAACAACCGCTTCTCGGAGAGCGGTTCCATGAGTACACTGCGCGTCGACTGCTGCGCCTTTCCGAAGGAGAAGAGTGACGATGTGCCACATGTTGACCCGTGCGCCTAAATGCAATGCCCTTTCCCGCCATTTTAATTCTCTTGCTGCTTCAATGTTTGCGCTGCTGTCAAGAAGAATTTGGACGATTCGAATCTGATTAAAGATCACGGCAGTGAGGAGTGGCGTATTATTGAGATTATCCCAGACTTCTGTAAGAGCACCGCTTTCAATCAGCCGCTTAGCATCTTCAACGAAGCCGTGTTCTGCAGCGATATGGAGAGGAGTACGTCCGAGTTCGTTTTTTGAGTTTAGGAGGGTGCGGATATGTTCGTACTCTCTTATTTTACTCGAATTCTTTTGCCTCAGGGCTTGCGTTGACTCGTCGTATCCAGAGGTCTCTTCGATTTCACTACAGAATAGGGGGTCACTCGTGTAGGGCCTAAACTCCCGTCTCGATAGCTTCTGGCTCTTATGCTTGTCACATTTCCAATTTGCTTGTTTGCACTTCTTGCAGATGCACGGTCGCTTTCTACGATCGCATTTCCAACACGAGTAATGGTATTCCGTGGCAGCGATCTGTCTGGAGCATCGCGTACAATTTGTTGCTTTTCGGCTCTTTAGTTTACCTTCATATGCGTCATTGAACTCTTTGGTCATTTCTTCAATGTCGTCATCCAATTTGGTAAACTTCGTAGAATCCTCTTCCTCTACTAGAACAGCCTCAGGACTTTCGAGGACCGTTGTAGTGTTTGGTGTTTCAGGCTGAGCTTGTGTCTCTTGATTCGACGACGGCCGTTGAAGGGACACTGTCGAAAGATCAGGAGTCTCGTGTCCTACCTCACCAAGTGGTCGGTTTTCTTCAACGTTCGTCGTCATTGTGGATGTGTTTACGCCCTCGAGCGTAATGGGAGGTTCGTCCACTGGTCCACGACATATTTCAATGGGTATTGGAACTTCCACGACAGGTTTAATATCTGACTCTTGTCTGTTGGAGCTATTGATATTCTTAGGTGGGTATGGCGGTGGCGAATTCTGGGTAATTCCCATATGCAAGTCCTGGAACTGATGATAAATGTGAGTATCTTGTATCCAAACCCTTGCTAAACCGTTATTAACCATACCTTAGATTCGAGCCGAGAACTTTCATTCCTTGCGTCCCCTGCCCCGGCAATGATTCCCGCCGTGCTGACAAGCCCATGTTTAACGGCCGCCTTGACAGCAGGATAAATTCCACTCTGGCCTCTCTTGATCTTCGCAATCTGGGCATGGTCGCAGTCGGCAGCTACTGGCTTCTCTCTTGGATAATACTGTCTAGCAGAGTCCGGGGTAACCATCATGACAGGTGGTCCCTCACGTTTCCAGACCCCATCAACCTCGATGAGATATTAGTCACTATATCCTTGAGCAGACAAATACTTACATTGATTGCGGTTTTGGTTGGCTTGTTCTCGTAGCATGTTAAAATGTCGATGTCACGGGCAAACTGACTAAAGCTTTGATTCAACCAAGTCAGAGTTGGCGACTATGACTTCAGTTGCAGAATCATTTGCTCTGTTGCTTCACCCTTAACCAATGTCTGGAGGGCTGTGATGTTCAGACCACGATGTGGAGCTGCTAAGAATATGATCTCCCTGACAGGTAAGCGCGAGCTGTTTCTTTTGGGAAGTCAGCATTTCATCAATGATATTCTTTTTCTTTGTTCCAAACAGCAACTTACATCCCAGGTGATATGGCATCAGTCATAGCCTGCTTATTTATTAGCTGAAGTACCTTTTTCACAACAGCGAGGCAATGTAACAATCGTACCTTTTTAATGATTAAGCAGCCTAGGCTATGACCAATGAAGATAATTGGCCTGCTCCCGCACTTTTTATAGTATTAGCTTCTTGCAGAACCGGAAATCTTCAAAGGACTACCTGGCCCTCTTCTCGCATATCAACCAGGCTGTGGACAAATTTGTTGGTATGGTCTTGCAAAATGTTGACAGAAGTGCCGCCTTGTAATTTGGAGTAGTAGCCGTATGTCAAAATCCGGGCATTTGGTGCATCTCTTGGAAGATAGTCTCTTAGCCACATGTGCTGGTCGCTATGTGCCCAGGACCCAAAAGCATGGCCCGCTAGCCCCGTCACGGCGATAACACTTTTTCTGGTCAGATAGTGCCAGAACTTGGAATAAATTAAATGGAGCAGAAATAAAGCAGGTGTGGACAAGAAGAGCTTACTCGGCAACTATGGGACCCTTGTCTGCCGATGGCACATATAGTGGAGTGAAACCGCAGAAGTCTTTGTCTACCGCGATAGAATCATCCTGAACCCTTGGGCCACTCGGAGTTCTCTCATAGGGGTGGAATAAAACAGTGGCTGTCAAGTCCCCATCTTCACCCTCGATGGTTTCGACCGCAGGTACAAGTGATTTAACGGTGATATCGTGCTGGTCTTCGATGTAAAAGTAATCTTTCACAAGTTGATCTTTAGTCGTTCCAAATGGGATATTCTCAACCCGGTAGGTGAGAGCCTTCGGTCGCCCGCCTGACATGGCGAAGGAAAAGCGGTTACATCCCAGACGTTGCAAACGACAGTTATTTGAATAGAATCTTGATCCGAGATAAGTGTGACGTGGTGCAAGCTGACAAAATGACCAAAGGACACCGAACTTGCGATCGTTGGGGCTCCTTCAGCCTCGTCCACCCCTCCTTTTTGCCTTCCCTGCAAGAATTGCCTGAGGTATTAATTATACGCGCCCTATCGGCTATATGAAAACAGCAAGCTGCATAGAGCAGGTTTCGAACTAGGAAGGTCGCACAAGCGTGCCGGGGGGTGGATTTTGGGGGCCAAGAGAGAAAAAATTCCCTTGCTGGAGACCAGAGCATTAAATCTAAGCTACACTTCAACAACATTTTTTTTCTCGACTGAATGGAGAAAGAAAGCCACAGCAAGTTGACTATTCAAAGCCATGCTTTGATATATATAGTCCATCGTAACTGCTACAGAATCTGCTGTAAGGACATATACAACCATAAATGGAGGGAGTTCAATTGGTATAGAATTGACTAAAGAACAAGAGCCTAGCTACAGGAAAAAGCTTTATATATATGTGGTCACGTGTCTGCAAACCATGTGCCATACCCCCTTTCTGCCACTGCTACATTCGTCTACCACAACTAAGTGCTCGTCTCTTGAGCACCACGAATATATCCTCAAATATCATACTGCCAGCTCTCCTTGTGACGTTCCATTCAGCTTCGCCCAGTACCGTCAGCTACGGCTCGTCTTCTACGGCTCGTCTTCGTGCCCGGCCAGTACTGTAAACTACTCTAGCTATCCGTATCCGTAATATACTAACACGCCCAATTGAAAGTTCCTTTGGAAGCTGTCTCCCCAGTCCTCAGCACCACCCAGCATTGGGAATCCGAAATCGACCTTTTCTGGACGGCCTGGGGCCGGGTCTTCCATCTACCCCGCCGCTCAGCCAAATGCGGCAGCTATATTCACGTCTCCCCTGACCCCAACAAGTCTTTCACCCTGACTGAGTTGAAGAAGATTGCGTGCGGTATCGTCTTTTACGCGAAAAACTTGAACGACATACTCCCCGCGCCCCGCCGCAACAACGGATACTGCCAGAAGAACTGGGAAACTGGAGATGTCGGTGCGTGGTACGAGAACGGTTCTAGCAACGATCTCAGGCAAACAATGGAACGGATCTGGAAGGTTGACAACAAGCAGGAGTTAAAAGACTTCATGCAAGATGACCGGCGTGTGCTGTGGAATTTCGAGCACGTTGTCCCCGGCAATCGCTGTACTGGCACCGTCGAGTTTCGAGGAGGACGCGGTCTGAGGGGTCCAAATCGTACAAAGTGGTGGATTGCCTTTTTGTCGTGTCATTCATCCAGTACTGTATATCCAGCAAGGTAAAGGATACACCACGTTGCCCATCCCGTACTGTCCATTGCTAACCGTCATCACATATAGAGTTTCCCTAACAAAAGCCCAAGCGAACGTCGATCAACGGATCATTTCTGGCAAAAAAATCTTAGAGTTCGCTGGCACCATTCAGGTTGCAAATGACCTGCCCTCAGACTGGCGTTACTTAAACGAGTCGTACAGGTTTGTTATATTCTTCGCGAGACTTTCAGTAGAGACGATACTGACCATCTCTTGTAGTAGTGGACAGTGGGAAGATGCTGGGGACGACTACGACGAGGATTCGGACACATCATCAATTGTGTCAAAGAGTGCTTCCGAGTACTCAGATTCGGATTCCGGGTCCGGGGATGAGGTCCAATGGGAGTATGACATGGAGCGAGAACGGCGTGAATGCGTTATTCAGTAATTATCCCGCATGTCATCTTGGATCCAAGCGTATCGGAATTTTTGTCGAGAAGGAACTGTGAATTGTGAATTTTTTGATGATGATATTGAACATGAGAACTCGGGCACAACTAGAAACAAATACAAGGATCATGCCCTCACGTACCTATCTCTTCACTTTTTTCTTCCTTTGATAGATGGTCTGCGTGTAACGACCATGTGATCTGCCCCTTAATATTGTCGTAAATTTAAGCAGTACCACATTTATCATTACTATGATCGCTGTTCACATCATACACCTCACCATCATTATTAATTGAACCCCCGTTATGAGAACATACAAATGCAAACAATGAAACAGTAAGAATTATAGCTTAAAGATATCTTGACCTACGGCCAAGTACAAAGAAATCTCACCTTAAGAGTTGCACAGAATAGTCTGCAGTTTCGAAGTCATAGTTTTCTCAGAATATCATAACAGGCAAACCTTCTAACAAGAGCAGATCACAAAACACCCCGTATTGTTATGTCAGAAGACAGGGAAGAAGTAACGGAATGGAAGCTACTACATGTCAGTTCCCTGTACCGTAACTTATTTTATGGTTTTCTCTATAGAATAAGTCAAAACACGACTATTTATAGTTTCCTGAGATACGTAGAATCACAGAAGTAGGTGATAGAAGATACGAGGGAGCTTTTGGTAGTATAACCAATTAGATTTATAGGAAATACTTAAGCCATTGGGGGGGGGGGGGGGGGGGGTTCGATTTATTAGCTCTTGATCCAAGAAGCGTAGATTGTTCATTTAACATAAGTCTATAGAAATTTATTATAGCCAATATATAGACTAGTTTTTTACACGGCTAGTAATCTATAACATTGAAAGTGGAAGTATTTTCGTCTCGTTCCAAGCCAGAAGCATCGCACAAATGGGAAAGAAGTGGGTTCTAGTTAGTTACAGTATCGACATCAATACAATTGCAAGACGGTTAGAATCACACACAGAATACGTAACGAGCGATATTAGGAAAAGTAAACCAACAACTAGCCTCAATTTATTTCGTGACACTAAGGACAAAAAGGCATCTTTGCTAGCGTGCTTGGGAGAACTCGGCTTCTTAAGCTCTATAGCATCAAAATAGCTTGGTTCATTCCTGGCCACATTCTCGAGACTTTCCCGAGGTCATGGCGAGCAACACTGTGAGTTATGAGCAGGTGATCAAGCTCCCGAAACCCATGTATATGGCAACGGCGGAGACTGTGAAAGAGCTTTGATAGAGGTGTGGGTACATTTTGTACGACGGATTTGTTTTTAAAAACGCATTTAATTTTCGTGTAAGGGCATTACTGGCGTTCTGTTTATACGTGGAGCTGGCTGACTCTGATAATTTGATAACCACCAACCACATTGTACTTGGATGCGGCAGATGGGTTTTTGCATTCGTGTTATTGACATGACCTATCACACAACACAACACAGTCACATGGTTGTGGAATAGGTCTCCTCGAATCTTTCTCAGATGACATTGTTGGAAACCCTCCGTCCCAATGAACAATGGTCCATGAGTCATACTGTATTAAAGAGAAGAGATGCGTTCTTGCAACGCCATGATAACTTCCGCTGTCCCAAACTCAGGCCCATACTCCTTGGCCTTACTGAGTGCCTCGCGCAATTGATCGACAGGAATCTTGACATCGGCATTTAGAAAAGCCATGATTCTGTCTGGCGCAAGGCACTCTGAATCAGGCCATCCTCCCCACCGGTGGGCTGTCCACATCTCATCGTCAAGTGCTAATTGAAAGGGCGTCAATCCATCATCATTTTCGCTTATCTTGATGTATGGTTCGCCCAGCAGTAGGCTTAAAACTCTGACATCCGAGTGGGCCATAGCATCGTGCAGTGGGGTATTGCCTACGGTCATATTCAATGCGTTGACCATCCCCCAACTTGCACGACATTCGCCGTGCCGCCCTGTTGCCTTCTTGGCTTCTTTCACCAACAAAAGTCGCACCAGCTGGATGTCGGAAGAAGACTGTACTGCATAATGCAGCTCGTTGTTCAAAGAAGTATCCTTCCATCCGGTGGTCGTGTCTGGATGCTCTAGTAGTGCCTTCACTGTGTTGAGTCTGCCCTCTGTACTCGACAATGCCGACAGTAGGGGAGTATAGGACCAGAGATCTTGGCTGTTTATAACGGTGCTGATGTCTGCGGCACTGAGGAGTACCTGGCATGCTTTGAGGTTGCCTTCTTTTGCTGCATCATGCAGAGCAGTTCTCCCGATCTTATCCTTCGTCGTGACGTCAACTCCCCGGCTTTTTGTCGGATACAAGAACCATTCAAGTACCTCAGCCTGATCGAAATGTGCAGCAATATGTAGACCAGTCTTGCCTTCCTCGGTGGATAGCGTGACGGTGTCCGCTTGCGTTTGCAGCAAAGCGTCAAGGATGTCGGTGAATCCCACCGCACAAGCCAAAAAGAAGTTGATTGGTGACATTGAAGTCACGGACCTCAGCCGGTGTCCATCACTTCGCGAGATCTGTTCAGCCCAGGTCAAGAGAGCAGCAGTGCTAGATTCGCCGAGCATCAATTTCTCGAAAGGTTTCCTCAGCGTGTCGTTTTCCAAACGACCGGAACCCGCAAGTGCACAATGTGAGATCCAGTATCCGAATGCGTATTGTTGGAACGTAAACCTCTCAGCATTAATCTGAAAGTTCCACGGGTCAATAAACACTAGATCTGGCGCCATCACATAGTTCAAGCAATCGATACTGACCTGGATGTTGGCGTTGGCGTCTGAAAACTCGTCGGAAAACTCGGCCTTGGTCTGGAAGAACTCTTTGACAGACGCATGGGCGAATTGAACGACTTCCGGATTGTGATGTTCAAAGGCATGCATCTTGCCTCCGTCTTGGTTCTCTTCCTTTGCTGTCGCACATTTGGTCTGTACAGCTTCGGAACCGCTCAATATAAGAAAATTACTGGTCAGTCCGAGCACGTAGTCACGGTGGACGTACGACGACGATTTATTAGGCAGGCCAGGCTCTGCAGGCCGTAACGTCTTGAACTTGAGCACTTCAATTAGTCGATGAATGCTCATAGGCTCCTTACAAGCCAACATCCAGTGCAATGCGATCGCCAGGTGTTCTCGAGCCCTCTTGCCCGGAACTCGATTGTATATCTCCATGTACGTTTGGTCGAGGTCGTGCAGACCAACCCTGTCTTTTAGGGCGATCAGCCTGTCTTCGATGTCATCAGGATTAAAGATGTGCATATTCGTGGGAAAGAACAGAGCTAGCTGAAGCTCAGTCCATCGGAATCTACGGAACGTAAGCTGATGACCATATGTTGCTTAGTGAAAATCATTCATACGCCAATTTGCCTTTCTCCGCAAGCTCGTTGATCAAGCGCCGCCGGAGACCGGAGTACTCCTCGAGCGCGAAGGTTGGGTAACGCTCACACTGCTCGGTAATATTTCTGGTTATGAAATTGAGAAGGTCGTCATCGGCCTTCTTGTCCGTTATAGTAATTTCATACAATTGATTTGGTAGTGCGTTCTTGATGATAACACCAATCTCATCGCGGCTCGAGATGAAAAGCTTAAGTGATAGGTTCTTCTCACAAAGTCGAGGGCCCAGCCTCTTGAAAGCTTGAAGAAGGTCCCACGATTCTTTGCACTCATCAAGGGCGTCGATGATAATTGTTGTCGCGCTGGCATGTCCAAAAAATTTCAGTAGCCAATCTTCGCAGTCTTCGATCGATAGCTGGGTGCTGTCTGGTAGTGGTAACTTAAAATAGTAGTCCCGGAAGTCTTGATCAATTTGCGAGTCTTTTGGAGACCAACAAAGTTGTCGTACCAGTGATCGCAGGATGTCAGTAGTTGTGTCTCCGAGTAGCTGACCATTCAAGCAATAAAAATATGCGATTTGATGTGCTCCGAGACTAGAATTACCAGCTGAGCGTAGGAAGTACTCGATAACTTGAGTTCTAGAATTTCCGAACATGCGCCATTAGTTACTATACAGCAACCACAAGTGCTACACTTACGTAAATGTAGATTTCCCGCATCCGACTGGATTTAATATTAGTATAGGAATGCAACCAACAGTAAGATATATAACACTTCGCTAACTTACTCGGACCATGCAACCAGAGGGTGCGTACGCCGGTGTGAGAATGCTCGGATTCATTATCATATGTTGTACTAGACAGCCACTGATCAAAAACGCCATCTTCAAAGAGCCACTTTCCTACGTCCGGATTAGTAGCAAGTCGCGCTTTCTCGATGACAGTAATGCGGCGTCCTGCATTGTTGAATTTTGTGATCCAGTTTAGAACTTTCTCCGTCTCTGTAGGAATATTAGGCAAAAATTTGCATAGATCATGTGCAGTTTACCTTGTTGTCGTTTGCTGTCGACGAGCTCTCTGGTGTTCTCCCAAATGTCCACTATATCTACGTTACGCGTCAGTTCTGTGGCAGGCTGCCATTTCGCTCTTGGTGCTCACCCTCCGAGTCAGCAATTTGGAGAAACGAACGACACTGTTCGTCCAGCCCATCGATCTCTTCCTTTATATCTGCCCACCCATCGATTGCTGGAATAGCGCGAAGGAATTTGACTGTGAACAGTCATCATTAGACATACGAAATTCATCAACACCTACGTATTCTGCGAGCATGAGAACATACTGAATCCTCGTCGTTCAAAATGACGGATCAGCGCAGCTTCGCAAGTTAAGATCCTTGCATACAGGCTGACCAATGATTTTTCAAAGAAATTGTCCTTCGCTCGCTTTTTGTAGACCTTCTCGACGCTTTCATACTGATGAATCAAAAGCGTGATCAACGAAAAGGTGTCTAAAGCAGCAGCACTCTCCTCTATTTGGGACGTGGTCAGCTGTAAATGTTAGCCGAGCCTCGAGAGAGTTGCTTTGGCCAAAGTGCAGACCTATACAGGCTGCACGGCGCACCTACGTTGAGAATAATACAGAAGGGTATCCAACCAGCCTTGGCATAGCCTGTAGGGTCAATGCCGACGATATCGTCCCCATTGTCTTTGATGACCATTGCGATCTTGTACACCTTCGACATCAGGCTCTTGATTTTGGCCTTCTTAATCTTGGTGTCGAATGGCAAAGCCCATTCTTTGCTATCGAGCTCATTGATTCTTTTCTCGATGCCAGTTATGACCATACTAGCGAGTGAGGTAGGACGGCTCGAGGTCTTCCGTGCATCCTTCCGAAGCTGGTCGGGCACGCCCTTCGCTTGTGCAAGAACATCTTGAATTTCTGGATCCACTTTGGCGACAGCTTCTTCCCAGAAAGATTTGCAGGGCTCCTGAGGTTCTTCGGGGACTTGATCTTCAGTCGGGACTACCTCAGCACTATGATCCACGGAATCTGCAGCGGATTCAAAAGGGTTGTCATGCTCATCGCCATGATTTTTGTTCTGCACACTGACTTCAGCCGCCATGCTTATGATTCATAACCACCATTAGCCCACATACCTTGGGTGTAGTACCGAATATTTTATGCTTTAATCTTCGAAACGAATTCTCATGTTCTTTGTCTCTCTTCTCGTTTCCTTGACTTCCAGAGTTCTGGGAAGGCATCATGCGCCTAGTTGACCAAAATTCAGAGGACAGCGTTTCAAGCTAATGTATACGAAGCACGGGAGGTGTGCAATTGATGTGAGAGGTAATCTATGTGACTCTGCCGACAAGCTACTTTGGAGGAGTAGGTAGTCACAATCTCAAGCGCAGTGCTGTGCCCACTTTCTATGAGAGAAAGGATGCTTTGGTTGGTCTTTCTTTCAAGCTCTGATGAATGTTCGGAAGCCCCGCCATCTGCGCTAGACATGAGGCTTGCGCTAATAGAACCAATAAGGCTCAACCTTGGCTCAGTACAGCGAGAGATAAACGAGGTATACGAGGTCTAGTGGCCTCATGATTGGTGCTATGCAAGGAATAATTTAGTTAGAGGGGAGGGACGAGAAAAGTGGGTCAGCGTTCGGAATCGTGTTCAGAGACGATTGGTCGGCCAGCTGTGAGACTTCGGACGTATCATACAGCTCAATCCAGGGTGGTCCAAAATTGCCCGATCTGTGCAAGCGCCGTCACAAATGTTAGGCTCCGCCATACCTTTTTGGAGGCCTTTGAACGGGAAACTGTGAGGCAATTTTAGTCTTATCACATGCATCACAGAATCGCCCTCTAGGCTGTCTTGTCAATACTAGCTGGCTCGCACTGGATTTAGTAATAGCTCTCGATATCGACCCGCAAAGCACAGAAGGATCTGATATCTGAGATAGCTTTTCATCCATTCTAAAAACCTTTGAATGCCTCCAAGCACGAGATTCGAATTCTTGAGATAAGAACCCCAGCCCATCCGACTGGCCACCCAGTCTCGCCGCTACCTTCGATCGAATGGAAAATTGAGGCCATTTTACTTCTTAACATACGCGTCGTTAGCGCATTATACTACGATTGGGATAATCTCACAGAAAGAAAAGACATTCAGTTTGAAGGCAGTGTGGTTGGAGTTTATCGAGCATTCTCTTCCGGAACTCTAGTATATTATAACCAGGATCCATCAAACTTCCTAGAATAGTCGTATACTACACCAAGATTCTGCCTCTTTCGTCTCCAGCTACGTTGTGTAGTTGATCTATACTGCCAGGAATAGATTCCGGCCCAATTACCAAGTTCTATTATCGCTCATTCGTATTCCCAAGATTCTCCACTGCAATCTCCAACATCTAAACTCCATAACTTGCAGAGCACATCATCAATTCATTGGATAGTCACAGCTTTCTCTCCTCCTTTATTCTCAAACCAAGTGTCAATACAAACCCCAATAATCTTATAATCCCCCAAAGGATTACCCCTACAAATAAACAAATTCCCTGGCCCTCTGATCTCGCTCTCTGACTCATGTCTAATCGTAAAATCCACATATCCATAGTCGCGCATCGAATCCGTAATTTTGTGCGTGAAGTCCTCGCTGACTAATACCCTGCCTCTGGGGACAGGTTTATTGCAAGCGACGGGTTTGTGGATTTTCGTGCTTCTGCAAAGACCGGCGTAGGATTTGTGGTAGTCGATGTCGCCCCCGGTGGCCATGAGGTTGAATACTTTACCGATGTCACCGACTTGAACGAGACCTAGACCATCACTGAGGGTGATTCTGTCATGTTCATCGAGGGAGGCGGAGATGCCACCCAGAGAGCTGTTTTGTCTACAGATATAGAGAGTCAGCGAATAAGTTCCGAGACGAGGAACCCACGCTATTCCTCTTTTTAGGGAATTCAAGGACTATTCCAGAAACACAAGATAGGAAATGAAAAGTACTATTTACTTACACTGCGGTTATAGCTTCAAACATCAACGGAAATGGTCCAGTCAAGGTACACCCACAGTTGACACGAACTTCACACGAAATGCCCGCCGTCGTTTTGTTGTACAGACGAGAAGCGCAACCCGTGATTGCTCCCAAGTAACAGTTCATCGATCTGTTATGAACTCTGAAAAGATCCGCATTTAGATCTCCCCAGCCTGTACCGCTCACACATCTATCGACCCAGCCAGTAGGTTTCGCATTTGGGTCACTGACAGTCCAGTATGGTTGGAGTTTATCGAGCATTCTCCTCCGAAACTCCAGTATATTATAGCCGGGGTCCATCAAACTTCCCAAAATGGTCGCACACTGCACCAAGATTCTGCCTGTTTCGTCTCCAGCTACATTGTGTAGTCGATCGATGATGGGTATTGGCTCGCTGCCCAACAGACCAGTACTCACTTTCTTCCCCGCGTTGCACCCCCTGAAAGTGAATTGCCATCCCCTGTTATCCTGATGGAGTAGAATCTTCATATAAGCCTTCGGGTTTCCCGAAATACCTGTTGTTGCAATTGCTTTCGCCAAGCCCTTCGATTTTAGGCGCCCCAGATGCACAACTCCGGCGAAGATATCGGTGGTCAACAAATTGTTGTGATTTGCTATCACTGGTATCCAGTCCATCTCTTTTCTCTCACCACTACTGATTGCAAGTTTTGTCCACGCATGTCCCGTCTTGAGTGACAGCTGCTTGAAGAAGCTGAAGGTAAGCGTTTCGATATTATCTCCAACTAAATCGCTCTCTATTTCCTCCGCAGTAAAAAGTCCGGAGAAGATGCCCAAGAGTCCCCTGAACAGGTCTTTCCGTTGGAAACACTGACGTGGGCTTAAGGAAATGGCGGAAAAAATGTTGCTAATTCCCATATGGTTCTCGTACCACCACCTAGGTCCCCCACTAATGATGTCCGTTCTTGCACTACTGATTCCCTTGACTTGCGTTTGTAGGATATTCAAATCCACGACATTTTCGTCGATGATGTTCAAGACAGTGTTGATTGATGATGTTCTCAGGACTCTAGAAACGATAATCCATGCCTGCAGTTTAACCGCTTTATCCTTCGTTTCTGTCGCGAGATCCATCCAAGTATTGAGTTCGCCAATACAGGAGATGTGCTGTTCGTTTATTCCAAACATGGTAATGTTTTTCCCGAGAATCATCTCTTGGAATGTCCATACTCTATAGAAGTATTGGTTGCTGAATAGCGACTGGACTTGTTTGACGCATGTGGAGTAGCAGTTCAGTACTCCCATGTCGATCCCAGCAGATTTGACGATTGAACGATCCAGAGGGAATTCCCAGGCCGCGTTATCGTCCCACGAGGATAGAGTTTGGATTATGTTGTTCGAGAGGTTGGCTTCGGCTGCCAGTGCTGCTCCGCGTATGTTGGATAGTATGTGGTCGAGGAATTTTAGATTTTTCAGGATGTTTTCAGGGTCCCAGACTACATCCATTTCCATCAAGATATAACACTTGCGGGCGCTTTTGTACTGTTGAAAAGGGTAAGGTTAGCCCTCGCCTTGGACCTTCGACCGAGATAGCACAGAGAAGACTTACATATTCATACATTTTCATGACCTCAGCAGCCATCTCCTTGTCATCTTCCTGATTGAGACACACACAGTCCACCCATAGATACTGGATGTTAGCAACTTGCATCAACCTCTTGATATCTCTGAGCTTCCGCGGATTGATTATCACATTCCAATCGACCCCTGGTATATCGCAGCGGTATGGTGCAACTGTCGGACCCCACGTGTAGGTAATGATATCAAACTCCCGGACACCAAGAGTCTGTGGATAGATAATTTGGAGCCCGCCATCGGTAAGGCTGAGGAGTCTCAAGGGAAGATGGGATGCCATGGTGGAGCTCGAGTTCGATAGGATGAGGAGCCTCTGGGAGTCCGTATGTTGATTCTGGTGTGGGATTGATGCTTACTGCGTTGAAAGTGTCAGTTTGGGGCAGATAAAAATTGTCCTGAACAGAGGAAGTTCAGCTCGAATTTATCGATAGGCGTCTCAAAACGCGCAGGATGTAACGCCAAGGATGTAACGCCACGGCGCGTACGGAGGTACAACCGGCACGTATCGTTACCCTCCATTGTCAATTGATTGTAACTTTTGTAATACTTACGAAGAAAATATATTTGGAACCTGGAACCGGTTTTCTACAGAAGGCCCTATCTCTGCATTATTTCATTGCGTCGTGGTTGCGATGTAAGGGTGTATTTTTTGAAACCGACCAAGGTGGGGTGTTAATGTCAATACCGAACCGTTGTATCTCCCGAAAGAGGTATCGTGCCGAGCCGTCTCTCGTGACTCTCTCTATTAATAAATCAACCAATCCTCTGCCTCCGCCTGACCCACATGTCTCGCTTATTCCCATCCCTAGCCCTAGCCTCACCTCATTACTCCCGCGCTCACGAACCTTAAGCTCTGAAGTCTTAAGTTTATACTCCCTACGGTCCGCACGCCCAGAGAAAAAGTAAAACGACCAATTGTGTGTTGGGGACGTGATTTCCGCACTGAATGTAATATAAAAGTCCTCGGTGTCGAGAAGCGCGCCGCGTGACAGTGGGGCTGATATATGCGGCCACTACTTCATCAAAATATGAGATAAAAATGATTAAAGGTGATAAGCAGGTCGGAGTGTCATTCAATAACACATCATGGCAAACGAAAGCCAGGCCTTCCTGCATACCCGCAAAGAGCCTAGTTGCTTTGGTGCGACGACTTGCGCAGCTTACTGATAATAGGCGGGAGAGGGCCATTTAAAACGTCTCTTTTCTCATCATCAGCTCGTTCTTATTGTCAAAGTATTTGTACACTGTAGCAGTGCAAAAGGGGGGGTGGCACAGACACGTGACCATATGCATATAGAGCGTTTTCCTGTAGCTTAGGTTCTTGATTCTTTAGTCAATACTCACCCTATTGCACTCCCTCCATATTATGATTGTAGATTCGCAGTCTTGTTTACAATGGTGACCTACGCAGGGAGACAATCAGGGCTCTGTCGTCATACACCTCTAGCCTTGCAAGCATCGAATTCGCTATCGTCGTCGCTATCGCTGTCGCTACATGCCTGTCACAAGAGGCATTTCATATACGTAGTACCTTAGAATATTGAGTGCAGAGCTAGCTAAGGGTGGGAGGAGGCCTCCTTAAGTACAGGACTAGCGCTACTAGGTCGAGGTGAATCACATGTGTAGTACGAGTCACGTGGGCGCCGTGACAATGCCTACATAGCCTTTTTTTCTACTCGAGCGGGGCTCAGGGAAGCCTTTGCACCTTAACCTCCTACACGAATCCTCCTACCCCCTACCTCTCCTACGACATTTACGAATGATACACCTCAAATATTATCCAGCGGAGGCACGGCGAATCGAATCGGATACAGACAGCTAGAGTAGTCTACAACACCTCAATGCACTCTCTGAGGCGCTATTGAAGTGCACGCTATGATAGTATATTTGTTGGCTAACAAAACTAATGCCTTTCTTCTTAGCAGGGGTATCGACTGTGCCGCTTCAAAGATATATGCAGTTCTAGGAATAATAATACCCCCTATCGCTGTTTTGGCTCCTCCTTATCCTGAAAACCCAATCATCTTAGGTACTTGGAACTAGATATATAAAATGCATCGAACTTCTATAAGCGCCCATCACTCGAGGACAGACTTCAGGTACTACAAGAGAATGAGAATCATTCAAACCCAATCAGATAAAAACATACCTCTAATGTTCCGAGTCCAATGCCATCCTCCGACAGCGGACCTTGGGAGAATGTCACTTCCGCTAGCATCTTCTTTCGCTTTTGAAGCTTGACAACTTGCTACATGTTGTCAGTATAGTACACAGAGAAACCAGCGAGCAAATCTAGATGAGCCTACTTCTTCGAATGAATCGCGCATCAAGTATCTGATAGTAGTGACGTTGCGTTCCTGACCAACCCGGTGGACTCGACAAAGAGCCTGCTCTTCGATCATCGGGTTCCAGTGAGGTTCGAGAAGATATACCCGAGAACCAGCAGTCAGGTCAAGGCTATGATGTCCCATTAGTAAGCGTACCTTTTCCACTCCTGAGTACAACTCACCCCGCACCACCACAGGTGATCGACACGAGAATGACACGCACAGAATCATCGGAGTGGAAAACTTGCAAGGCTTCTTTTCTTTTGGTAAGAGATGTCTTCCCATTGATTCTCGTGTAGGTGATTTCCTTGTCATTCAGCATTAACTGAACGAAGTCGAGAGTGCTTGTCCAATATGAAAATACAACACTATATTTTCATCAGCCAAATAGTCATTCCAGATAACAATGGTTTATAACTTTTTTCAACATCTTTGTGTTTGTAGAGGTCATTTACCAGAACTTTAATCTTGGTAGACATAGACTCAATCATATATGTCACTTTGCTATCCGGGACTGGTGTTGTAGGTCGTGAGCTATCACGAAGTGGCATCTGAAGAGAAGGCTCGAGTTTGCTAGCCGTCATTTGATCGGAAATGCACAATTCGCAGATCATCTGGTCGCATTCGGCTCTCTTAGGTGGACGGACGAAGCCAGAAACTGCCCCTTCAAGAATGTCATCCAGTAGGTTGGCACCGCAGATCGAGCAAGAAGTAGAACCGTCTAAGACTTCGCCAAAAAGAGCATTAGAGATCTCACCGGGAGAACTCCTTTCTGAGGAACATTGCTGACTTGTCTTCTCTAAAGTCGATCTGGCGAGAAGGCCATGGTTGCAAATTAAACGGAGGTTGTTCAGTAGCGACAATGCGTTGAAAGTTTTACCACTTTGATTTCCGGAAGAGATGGCTTCTTCAAGCCGTTTTCTTGACTGAGATCTTACAGCTTCGTAATTCTCTCGTTCAGCTGCCGTGAAGTTGAGATGGTGGATTTGGTCAACTCGTGTAGGAAGCTTGACCACAGCTTTGGTACGGCTAATGGTGATAGCTCGAACCAGAGTCTTTAGTCTGAGAAAACCTTCGGCATCTGGACTGCGCCGGTGCTGCCATGGTTTCAGGATATCAGCTTCGAAAGTCTCTTGAACGGAGTACGGATGTACGCGTAAGAATTTGACAATGCTAGCGAAATCTGCAAGCTTGTTTTGGATTGGGGTTCCTGTGATTGCCCATCGCCTTGTCGAGCGAAGAGCGCAACACGCTTGAGTCAACTGACTGTGCGGATTCTGGATGGTATGGGCTGGTTATATTAATAATGCTTGACCAAATTCAAACGGAGTCTTTACCTTCATCTAAAATAAGGCGGTGCCAAGTCAGTGAGAATATGGATTGCTTATTGGCCGCTAGAGCGTCATACTTCCTGAATATTGAAGAGACCGTATGATACGTTGTGATGACGACATCGTAACTACCTAGCTTCTCTACGCTGGTCCTGTTCTGGCCATGGTATACGTGGATTTCCAATGCTCCTTGTCGGAGATGCCTAAATAATGTCAGCATTCCTGGAGATCGTAAGAACATCGACTAATAAGGATGATGACAGACATCGAAAATTGCTTTTCCCAGGCTTGGATCACTGTGCTCGTCTTGATTAGTGAGAGTGAAATATCTTCTGATTTTTTACTTACAGGCTGGAGGTACAATGAGTAGAGTAGCTTTCATATAACTGGGCTTCATTTGTCCATAGTTTTCATAAATAACGGGATCAGGATAATCTTGGTTTGCTGCGATCAAAGATATCATGCTAAGGGTCTTGCCTAGTCCCATGTCATCTGCGAGTAGACCACCCTGAAAGTCCGGGGGCGTCTCGTCTGTACTGCAGCCGCTAACGTTGTTGATATATCTAGAGCCGTGTTACTGAGTCACTTTACAAGAAAAGCTCGAGAATTACCTAAATCTTCCCAACTTATCTTGTTGTCGGCTCCAAATGTCACGAGTACCTCCGTCCAGATTCCATCCTTGTTCTCGTCGCATCATAAACGTCAGTGCCTGCTTCTGGTGCCTGGTTTGAATTTCAACTTTCTGAACGCATCGCAGGGTAAAGAGACTAACGAAAACAATGGCGTCGTCACAGTTTGAGGTGCCTCCGTCTCTGGCAAGGGGATTTCACCCTCCATCAATTGTGCAAGTAAATCGGGTCCAGCCTCCAGTCGTTCAATTTCCAAATCTCCGAGAGTGGAATCAAATACATCGGCCATGATCGTATCGTCTGAATCCGGAGGTATGATGTGTGGGTTTCTGTACGGAACACAGCGTTCACATCCTATTGGATCTTGCAGATACATCTTGTGCCGCTCCAAGTATGCTCCAATCTTATCCTCAAGTCCTGCTGGACCGAAGATGATTACGTTCAAGAACCACGACTGTAATGGTTGGCCACGACGCCTGGTTTCTCGACGAACACCTCTTTCACTTGGGAACTCTAATTTCGAATGACAGTAGAGTTGGGTCTGCACTTTAGACACATTTTCCAGCTCGCCAAGTATTCGTGCCGACTTTGTGCATTTTATTTCGAAAGTAATCGAGCTGCCGTCGAGCTTCGAGGAGAGATGACTCGGGCCATAGAAATCGACAAGGATTTTCTTCGAACTCGGGTTTGATCCGCGGGAGAGCCTCGTGGGAATATTGCACAGCTATGTATCATGTTGGTCAATGAACAGGAAAGTTAGGGAGGGGGTAATTGGCATAATACAGACCATTCCACAGCAGCATTCCAAGCTTTCCTGCCTACGATTGCCTGAGCTATCACGGCTTGCAGAACCCATGCTGGCGAGAGCAGACTCGTCGTTCGTAGGATTAGCTCTATCATCGTGATGTCTTTCTGTGGAGGACATAGGTCCATTAGAGCCCATAAAAGAGAGGTGCTGCGGAACATGAGGTGCTCTCGGTTGTTCTTTTGTAATTTGGTGGTTGTTGTTGATCTCGAGTCGCCTAACTTTCGCTGGTCGGACGGTGTCCGTTTCCCCGTTTATCGACCGACAGTTCTTCATGATTCAAAGGCCCTTCAAAGAAGGTTCGATCATCTTCAATGCACTGCTGCAACACTGCAGCATGCCCACGAGATATGAGGCTATCCAATCGTCGTAGCGATTAGATTTAGGACAAAGATACTATTGAGAAGTAGACAGACGGCGAGTACTAGCTCTCTACGCATGGAGGATAAGGTCGGCAGTCTTATAGCTGAGAACAATTCAGAAAGAGGAAAGAAGTTAAAAATCTTCCCTCCTAATATGCGGCGCGTAGTCTCATGCGAGATATTGACACTTTACCCCATTTGGACGTTACAACAAACACGGCTCGGAGCTTCCCACCGCTCAGCCCCGGTGTTGGTTCACGAGGTCACGAGGTCAAAAACGACCTCATTTGCGCAGTAGCGAACAGAACCGTAGGCATCATTCACGCTAACAATATCGATCGGAATATATCACGACCTAGTCGTGCAATAATCGGCAGGTTTACTTACGGTAATTAGGAAAGTAGAGAATCGGCATGGAGAAAGCTTCCTAGAAGGTCTTTCTGACTAATCGGCATATGCCTTAGCGCCTAATATTCTTATCGTGCCACGCAGAAAGCCTAGCAGGGCGTTCTGAACACAGCCTCGTGGCAGAAATTTCTTTTGCCTTTCTATCCCCATCTCATTCTCTATCAAATACATTGATCATACATGGCGGACCCTCAGAACATCATCGCCGAGGCGTTTGAGAAGCTCAAACGGTCTCTATCCCAAGAAGATGCACACAAATTTGCGTCAACTGAACTGAAGGATGTTTGGTCAGCGGTTCGAAATATTGACAACAAGCAGAGAAATCGACAATCAGCCCAGAACTTACGTCGCATAGAACCTTTTCTGCGAGGAATTGAGAAGTATACAAAAGTGATTGAAGTGTTATGCAATGGAACACCATATATGCCATATGTCTGGGTTCGTCTTCACTCTGTATACTCCATGGAAGAAATGCTTATTATAGCAGGCTCCAATCGGATTGATGCTAGAGGTCAGTATTTTCCCCTTAGCCATAAATTAGGCTCACATCTTGAGCAGATCGCAAGTCACCACCGGGATGTTTTTGAAGTCCTTCTTTCAGCGTACGCTGATATTGGCGCCGCCCTGCCGCGATTCGACCGTTACCAGAAAGCTTTCGGCGATAATCTCGAATTACCGTATGTCCTTGCTGCAGTATACACTGAAATTCTCGAATTTCATCAACACGTGTACAAATTCTTTCGGCGAAGAGGTAATTGAGCTTTACCTTGACCACTTGTTGCCTACTAAGAATCGACTAGCATGGAATATTTTATTTCTCCCTCTCTGGAAGGACTTCGGAAGTCGATTCGATTGCATTATCTCTTCTCTGAAGAAGCAGCGAGATTTTGTCGACGTCGAGGCTACTTTTGACGCTGTAGAAGCGAAAGGGTCGCACACGAGATTGCGAGATGAGATTCAACAGAGGCAGAACCAGCTGGGTATACTCGAGGATAATGAAAAGAAGACGAGATTCTCTCAGTTACAGCACTCTATTGCGTGGCTCTCTGATGATGAAAAGATCCAGGAGACAGAGTACGAAAGAACATTAAACAGACGACACGACAGAACATGTGAGTGGATAACGAATGAACCGCAGTTGAAGAATTGGATAAAGGATGATACAACACATCCGTGCCTTTGGCTTGATGGAAAGCCTGGATCAGGTACGCTCTTATTGCGCGCCAAGATAATGTCGTTGCTAATACCACTATTCAAGGCAAGAGCGTCATGTGCTCGTATATTATTCAAACACTAACGAACATACCGGGTCTAACTCCTTGCTATTACTTTTGTAACAGTCAAGATACTGGAAACGTTTGTCATCAGATTCTGACGATTATTGTACTTCAAATTCTCAGACAGCATCCTGATATTTGTACCCTTGTCGCTAACGAATTTGTCTATCGCGGAGCAAGTAGCAACATGACTCAACTCAGAATTCTGGTGCCACGGCTTCTTGAGATTATTCCATATACACGGATCGTTATTGATGGGATCAATGAATGCTCGAAGGAAATTCAGAAATCGATCTGGAAAGAACTTCAAGTTATTTACACAAGCCCAACAACACCCTGCAAGGTTCTTTTCTCGTGTCGAAGAGAAGTGTATATTCATGAAAAGCTTTCTGAGCAGCCTCAATTCTCACTGGATGAACGCCAGGAAGTGGACTGGGATATTCGGTCTTTTGTGAAGCACAAAATAACAAAGCTGCAAACATCTGATCAAGACCTGTTAACCAAAATCGAGTCAATCTTGGTAGAAAAGGCAAATGGTGATCACCTTCGATTGCCAGGAACACAATTCAAAGCTGACATCTGAATAGGTACCTTTTCGTGGGTGCGGCTGGTTAGTGAAGAGCTTCAATGTTGCTACACTGATGCAGCCTTGGAGGAGATGGTTGTCAAACTCCCGAATCTTAGGGGCATGCTTACCGCAATTGTTTCAGCCGATGAAAATTTTATGATGTTAGCATCTCAACCTGGACCAGCGACTGACTCTGGTTATGCTTCTGTGGGAATGAGCCAGGAGAAATCCATGGGCGAGCAGGACGACGGCGACACCCAGACTATTAGAAGTGATGATCAGGAACTTGAGATTCAAGAGGATCTTAAGAGCAAGCTTACGGCAGCATTTGCCGAAGAATTGTGTCAAAGTCTTCAATCGGTTTTGTATCAGCGAACTTCTTTTAAGCATGTCGATCAGGAAATTCTTGCAGAGCTTCTGAAGGAGTTTGCAATCAAGCTCCGGTATATTGCTCAGCATGGACAACAGCAGGATGCTACTGTGTTTGTTCGGCAACAACGAGGGCATGTAGAATCCGTGCTCCTTTGGTTTATTTTTGTACGCTGACATTGAAGCCTCTCCAGTCGAATTGCTGCCTCGTTTGAAAAGAACATTCGGTCCATGTTCTCAGAAATTGAGGACGAAAATCAGGATATTCAGAGACCGGGAGATACAGATAGGCTCAGCTGGAAAGAAAAGGTTTTTGAATGGAACCCTACAAATGCAGATGTATTTGAAGAGTCGACTAGTGACTTTGTCTCTAATGTAGAGAATGGGGTGGATGATGAAGACTACTCCATCACTGAACTCTCGGAGGCGCGGAAGTTTCTTTTCGAAAGCCGGGCCTACCAATGGTTAATCGAAAAACTACGTGCAGAATTCGTCTTGACTGACAGAAAAGGAACGGCTTTGAATGAAATCAGGTATGAGTTACTTCGAGGACTGGCAGTTTATCCGAGACGTAGTGGCTACAATCTCCTCACCCCTGTCGCGGAGTTCCAGATTGTGTGGAGTCCTATATCTTTCCTGAGTCGACAATTTCCACACACCTCAGCTCCGGCTCTCGGAGAAATTATCGTGTTGAACGGCGCTCAAGTTGATGCGCAAGCGTCAACTTGTGCACAATATATTCAGCAAACCTGGACTGCCACAGGCGTAGAAATTCTGCGACTACTAGAAAGAGTAGTTGCCAGGGGTGTGAAAGGGGAGGCCTATGAACGTTAGTCGTCTGCCTTCTGTCTCGGACTCAGATACTGATAATTTACTAACCAACGTAGGTCCGCTCTCAGATGGCTCGCGGCTTAAAATTACCTTGAACGAGTCCACCATCCTTGTTATCGCCTTCGGATCCGAGCCCGCCCTAGCTGAGATAGGAGAACTACTTGCATGGATCGGTGCTGCTTTGCGCGAATCGCCTAATGGCAATACAATGACGTACTCAACTCCACGTATGACAACGAAAACAAGTCCTAGGCTTATTTTCACTCTTGACGCCGTGATGGATGATCTGGAGCCTGAATATGGGAGAGAAAGGCGGAATGGAACCTGTTGGCACCATCTCTTTAGAAATCCGGTCATCGTCAGAGGATCTCCGATTTTGACGCGAGGAACCGAAGAAAAGGGCTTGGAAATCCCGTTGGGTGTAATGGCTGGTCTCGGCAGAACGTCCAGAGCAACCGTTTTCGACTACGGTCTGGTGATGAAGGGATTTTCCACCATGTTTGTCCCCGTGAAATGCGTCAAGAACTCGGTGATTTGGCATTTCTTGTTCCACGAAGATGAAACTCGCATTCCTTATTTGAGTGCTAGCAAGCTGTGTCATGGTCGACTATCTAGCGACTCATTGGATGCTTCGGGCATTGAAGATGCCAGGAATTTTCTGGGATGGTCTTCGTCAGTTGAAGTCTGCACTGGTAAGCCGATATGATCGTACGGTCATAAATAGATAAACAAATTTGCTGACAGTATCTTGATACAGGGAGTAAGAGTGTAAAATATGAGGAAATTGAGTGGACAAACAATTATGCGACCGCCGGATGCGCCTTCGAGAAGGTGTCGATATCTGCAGGGAAAATTATCAACGCTGGCGTCACCTTTGCTAGAGGGGTCAAAGACACCCCCTTATATCTTAGCCGCGCCGGAGCATATGAGCAGGAGATTCATCACTCTGGGAGCATATATGTCGTTCTTTATGATGCGAAAGATCGACGTGGGTGGCTAGTCGATGGTGCAAGTGCTTTACTTCATCTCACTTGCACCCAGCTCTCTACTGTATGGTCTCGCAAGAGTCGACTTCTGAATATTGAACAATTTCGTTTTGCGGTACCCAGAATGGGGACTTCGGCAGCTACTGTGGCATTGCTAGACCAGTGGAACAGAGAACTGGCCATTTTTGAAGAAGTGGACTCCTGGAAAGAAGTCACCACCACAGTGGGAGATCCGGCAATAGGTTTGGATTCAGTAATAAAGGAAGAACACAAGAAAAAGACGACGTCATGGTGCTATCAGGACTTGGTACGCCAGACATATCACATACTCGAACTAATGCATGACTATCAAGTCAAAGTATCGACTTGCCCGGGCACGAATATTCGATTCACAGACCGTGAAAAGCTCGAGGGGTTCGCCTTTATGGACATTGTAGATGGTCCACCCAGCGCTATACTACCTCGAGTGGCAACTTTGATGTCCAGTGGAAGAGGTTGGGTTGATTTCACGAGAAGCATTCACGCTATTACCCTTCTTGGTAAAGGTTTTGGTGAGCTCATCAAGGTAGCTGAGAATTCGAATAAACTCTGCAAGAGTTGGCAGCGGGTTCCAACAGGACAAGACTACCTCGTTGCTTGTATATCTACGCTGCGAGAAATTTGTAAGAAAGAGGGGGACCGAGAAGCCACTCCCATGGAGCTTGCAAGGGACATATATTGGCATAAAGCACATATGATGTTTGAGCCTTGTGTGTGTAAAGTGAGCCATCGCAAATCTGCCTGCGACCGGATTCAAGTGCTTCTTCCACCGTCCTTGGGACCGAAAAGACATCCACATCCATTTAATCATTTGAATGGCGCCGTTATCTTTGGGAGGAGCAATAAATTCAGGTGGAGTTGGCCTGGGAGAGGAGATCCAACTGAAGGGGGCGATTCCGATCAAGAAGTCAACGAACAATCTACCATGCATGATAGTGGTCTAGGAACAAGTGTTCGTTCGAGTTCCAGTAATGATGAAAACAGCGCTACGGATCTATCTTCAACGCCTGTATCGAGCACATCACCATCATTACATCACACTTCTCCTGCCATGATTTCCGGAGCCCCTGAAACGGAAGCAGTACCAACTACCTCAACAAGACCCATTCCATTGAAGAAGCGCTTTGGAAACTTGAACTTACGCTACCGATCATCCACAATGGCAGAAGCATCGGCTATGACTAAGAACGATAAAGATTTACTGAAGGTGAAAAGGACGTGGGAGGAGACAAAAGAGAAAGCATCGCCAGCCTCGTCGCCCAAACGGATGAAAGCAGACAGCAGTATCGCTCCAGCCAAAATCAAAACTCCAGAACATCATAACGGATAAACCTTCGAAAAAGAGCAGATCACAAAACACCCCGCATTATGATGTCAGAAGACGGGGAAGAAATAACAAATTGGAAGTTACCATACAGTCCGTATCCTTGGGTATGTTCCAACTGCGAAGCCCCCTTTATATGAATTAAGAAGAATCATCACTTCGCAGATGCTCCATCTCTACCATATCCCTATGTTGCTACGTTGATAGCGAGGTCATCACCCATCACATTGTCCCTAAAGCGGCAGGCTGACCTTGCTTAAATATTCGAGTCTGGGTTTTCGTGGCGAGGTGTGGAAGGTCGCGAGCTCCAATCATCTTCGGGAGCCGGATCCACAACATTGCCGGATCTGGCAGAAGAGAGCATGTAATATAATGGACTTCGGCGAATTGCTGGAGAAGTTGGACCGTATTAGCAGACAGTAGTCCAGGCGCTGATCTAGGAACATCCGCTGACCGAAAGACCTCGAGTTGTTCAAGGTCGTTGCTAGTTAATCCATTGGTAAAGTCTCCGGTATTGTCAAGATTCGTAGTAGCAACGCGAGTCGGGCGATCTAGGATTGTATTCAAGGCGTCGACGGAGCGGTCAATATCCACTTGTTCAGCGCCTGGGCTGATTTCTCCATCATCATCCAGAACTGCTGGTGCAACACTCGTCCAGCCCAGTTCAAGTCACTTAGGGTGGAGAGGTGGTTGGGGTGGAGTCTTGGGGACACCCTGGTACTCTAGAATACGCAGAGAAGAGCTTTAAATTAAGGATCGATTGATTGTGTTCGGCTCTTTAAGCTCTCTTCCTTGGTCTCCCAAAACGATTTCATTGTGCCCGTACTGGGATGGGGTTTGTTTTGCGAGGGATTGGAGGAGGTAGCCAATGCCAATTCAGGGGGCCAGTAGGGTCAAAAAAGAAAACTCTAGAACTAAACGGGGAGGCACCATCAATTCTCGAGGAGATTAAAAATTGCTGATAGCGGATGGAGTCAGTCCGTTAAGGGAACCGGCGGCTAACTAAAAGAAGCTAGGAGATCATGCGTTTTTTGTTGCTATTAACTATTTTGCCGATTGCTTATATATCCTCCAGCCCACTCCTCAAAAAACCCTTTCCACCAAACAAGTCTGGTTCCAGGCAAAGATTAAGACTTATATATCGATGATATCGTGTCAAGGAAGGAATCGTAAAGCCGAACAGCATCAAGTCACGTGATCAGACAAAAGCTAGGGTCACAGGCCTGGGATGGCTGATGGGTGGGATAGTTAATAGGGCGACAGTGAATGATTAATAGAGCTCGTACTAATTGTAGTATGCTTGAACAATGCAACCACGTGACGTGTGCGCTTGGCGGCTAGCAAGGCTGCCGCCTTGCAGGCTCAAGACTGAAGAAAATCTAGAGAATAACAACCTTACCCACGTTATTTCGTATCATCAAAGCTCTAGAGACACTTTTTCACGGGCAATACCATCCTAATATCACGATTCCTCGCCAGATCAAACCCTGCAATTACAACCTTGCATACAATCCGGCGTCATGGCTTCAGCCTTCGAATACCGACCAATATCGCAAACGGAGATCCGTCTGCTGTGGGTCACGAACAAAAGAGATGGCGAGATGCTTCATTGCCGACTGCAGCACTTTCAGCTGGAGACGAAACCACAGTACATAGCGTTATCGTACGTCTGGGGCAATCCCAATGACACCGTACAGCTTCAGCTTGAGGGACACAACTTTTGCGTTACTCGAAACTTGCATGAGGCCCTGTCGCAGGTGCATAACTGGCAATGTTTCCATCCTGAAAACCGTAATTGTTTTCAACCGGAGGGGCCGCCGTGGCTTTTCTGGGTTGACGCGATCTGTATAGACCAGAAAAACATGGCAGAACGACTGAGGGAGATTCCTCGAATGAAAAACATTTACAGTTCCGCCAATCGGGTGTTAGGATGGCTAGGACCCTATCTTCCAGACCTTCCCGAGAGAAGAGTGGCGGCAGTGTTCTCCAAGGCCATAGACATTGCGCTAAATACTTCACAGGAGGAACGTTTCGACTCGATAATAAGACCGCAGCACCCCATTAAAAGCGAAGTCACAGACAATTTCGAAGAATTTACTAAGGACTTCTTTGCAGTCATTGCTATACCATGGTTCTCTAGAGTCTGGATCATTCAGGAGGCTGCTGCTGCCCGGAATGATCCTATCTTAGCCCTAGGCCGCATCTTTGTTCCATTCGACTGCCTTCGGTGTATGTTCTCTCTGTATGCCTACCGAAAGGAATGGTCGGTTCGACCAAACGACACTGGGCTTGGCCCCATCTCAGAGATCAGGGTCTGGCATCAGGGTCCCGAGCTGGGGCACCGCATCTTTGACAATCCCGTCGCTCCCAAGGAGCTAGGAGCCTTGGAAGCAGGCAGCATAACGAACTTTGCCTGTCGACTGAATCTGGTGCTCAAAATGGCGGCTCGTGCCCCATTCTACTCCACAGTCCCTCATGATATGATTTATAGCGTTCTCAGCATGGCTGCCGCTGAGCTTGCAAAAATCCCGAAAGAGTTGGAGCCAGATTATTCAAAACAGTTCTCGGATGTCTGCCGCTCATACGCGAGATTTATTGCAGAGAACACTGGTGACCTTGGTTTCTTGTGGAGATTCCGGCACAAGGACAATGTGCACCACTTCGACAGGACTCAAGGGAAGATTCCTAGCTGGGTTCCGAACTTTTCAAATGGGGCTCCCTTAGCGAAGCTAACTTCAAACATAAGAGCAAAGCCTTCGTTCTCCGCAGATGGACGTGTGATGTTGTTGGAAGGTGTCCAAGTCGATACAATCTCAGCAATAGCGGACCATCTAACCGAGCAATCAAATGCAGCCAAGCAATTCAGAACCCAAGCTTGCCGAATTTACAAACTCCTAGAAGCATCCGCTAGAATTCGTGGTGTCTCTGTTAATGTTGCTCTTCATGCTTGGCTTAAGCGTTTTGAAAACATGGTCGACAGGGTTTACGATCAGAGCGAATCCGAGGTCGCTGCTGCGAGCCTCGTCTTCATGTCCTGGGTCTAAAGCAATGCCGAAGAGTCTAGTGAGATAACTCTTGCCCAGGGGGAGGATGCAGACTACCATTCGCCTCGCGTTAAACTGATGATTGGCTACATCAGAAATTCTCTGGTCCGGGACGACTTCTTCTTGACAGTACGTGGAACCATTTGGGCTTCAGCATTTGGAAATGAAGCCGTCCAGGAGTCAGATGTTCTCTGCATGCTCAGTGGTGCCCCGACGCCTGCGATACTTCGGCCAAATGGCGCTCAATTTGTCTACATTAACGTTGCAAAGCATTTTGTCGGACCGAATCTTGAGGACATTGAGAATGACGCTTCTTTTTGGGAGGGCAGTAAAATATTTTCTCTAGTCTGAGCTATAGACCGCCAATCGATTCTAGGACTCATGGAAGTTGCGGGTAGCGGATAAACTTTTCATCGTCCTCATCATCTTGGCCACCATCTTGCTCCGAGTCGGCCCGTCGTCGTCCTCGTGATCCTCTGAGCCATTAGAGAGCTCGCCACTGTTGTAGGCGCGTGTGATCTCTCCGAGAAAGGTTTCTTGTACCTGCGCCGATGTCATTGAAGCAAGCTGCTCGTTTGTGTAGGTGATGAAGGGATTGTGATCGGATGTGGCGAGCCTCAAAATAGTGATACCGATAGAGTATGTATGGGGAAATGGCATGACTTTATAAGCTGGCAAGTGCGCTTTCGACGTCGGGACTGCGAGCTCGAGGTACAATTGGATAATTAACGCAATTGCGAAAGCCGCGGTCGTGAAAGATGTTTTTGTGGTAGTGTTGATCTGGAAAAGCGAATCGAGAAACACCTTGTGATTCAAGTCGAAGATTTCCTTCTGAAAGTGAATTTGTGTGCTGCTGAGGATGTCTCCCGCATCTTCTCTCAAATTCACTATCTTCCATGCCTTCTTCACCCTCTTTTATCATCTTCATCATCTTCCACCATTTGCATCCCCTTCATAATCATCTTCATCCTTTATCTCTTCATTTGCATCCAATTCTCAACATGACACCTCGCAGAGAGTTCGACTACCGCAACTCCACGACCAAACTTCCGGTCAAATGCCGCACCGCGGTGTACGATTCTTTGGTATTCCATCATTCTCTCTCCATCCTAGAATCCGCCGACGCTGAGATCTTCCTCACCCCGACCAATGCCCATAGCCCAGTCGACGAGCGCTTTCAATCAGTCTCCGATCTGGAGCTTGCTATGATGCGCACGTTGGCAGATGCAACGGTCACATGTGAGGACAGGGCGATGCTCCGAACCGAGCTGGCCTTGATCACCCATCGTCGGGCCACGCTGGCAAAGACAGTTGTTTGTGGTCCTTGGTTTCGCGATGGTGGGAAGAACTCTGCGGTCTTCAGACCTGAAGATCGACGTACCAGCACAATTGAGGGACCTACTTGGCCAGAAAGTGATCGTCAAGTTCATGACCGAGTAAGTTACCTCTTGTGATTCCGCTGAACCGCTCGTACGATACCCCAACTAACACCCTCCGTAGAGCAGATCATGTGGACAGACGAGTCACTGCTGGAGCAGTCCGCGTGCAACCGCGTCAGCACGAAGAACTCTCAGTCGTATCATCCCTTGCCGAATCAATTCGCTCCCTGTTGCCACAGAATACCGACGTGGAGCGGAGCTTCACCCTGAACACCATGAAGACTGGAGGATATCAGCCAACTCCAGTACGGGTTCCACGCCAAAGATTTGAGATTATATGCTAACAGATGTCCAGTTCCCAAATCTGAAGCACGTTGCCCTGCAGATGTTCACTACATCCCCTCGAGAACCTCTAGTTACCATACCACCCAGGTCTTAATGGCGTACAAAGAACATAGGCTCATCATCCTCGCGGCAATAGGCGAATGCATCAAGCACCGTTCATTGACAAGGCTGACTCTTCTTACCGTTGTCACCTGCTGCGATGAAGATGGCCACAACCCAATTAACAATCATACGTACGACATGGACATGCGCTTGATATTCAGAGCCCACTCAACAAACCACATCGAGAGCGCCAGACGTCTTTGCGCAGATACGGCACTCGGTGTATCCTCGCGCCCCTCAAAGTCTGGCGGGGCTCTAGAGTGAGATGAGCGCATGTTTGGAAAGAGTCGGTACTAATTCTGAATGGACCAGGCGGGATGAGATATTCCGGGATATATAACGAATTACGAATGACACTACATGCTCTGTGGTTGTCTCATATTATGTGGGACATCTTGAAGTATATCGTGAATTACGAACTTTGTTGCAAACTTTATGATTGTCTCACGCTGGATGGGACAATCTGAAATATATAGTGAATATTGAACAACATTGCATCTGCTCTGATTGTCTCGCATAAGATGGGACATTTATAATAAGATGATACAATCTTTGGCAATCCTCCCTGAGTGTCTCACACCAGATGGGACATTCACAACGAGAAGGAATATCTTGAAGATTTTTAGTTATCTTCCCTGAATGTTCCACACCAGATGAGACATTCAAAAAATAGAGTGAATTTTCAAGATCTTTGGTTATTCTTTCTGATTGTTTTATACTGGGTGGGACATTCACAAGAAAATAGTAATTTTTGGCTATCGTCAGAAGGCTCCACCGATACAGCTTTCCTTGATGACCCCTGTCTCGCGCATCGTATTGAACGATTCGATTGCATCATTGAACTCTTCAGGTCCGTCCATATCCTCCTGATTAGATGTCGAAATTGTCTCTAGTGGGTCACTTGAAAGAGTGGCTGAATCTGCCGGATCTAAAAATTGTGAGAAAACCTCCAATGCTCGTCCAGCAAAACCTGCAGCATGAGACCGGATGGCGTCTTGACTGTTCATGACGTCGGTTGCCGCGAGGGCATGGCTCTTGATAAGTCCATCTGGGGGATGGGCAGATGCTGGTTCTAGTGTCTGATGGTTGAATCTTGGAGAGTGCGCTGAAATGAAAGGGCTTGACTGAAGATCGTGAAATGTAAACAGCGTTGCCTTCGCAGTGCTGGAGAGCTGTTCATGATCAACTGGCTCGATTTTTATCGTCGGTGCAGGCCGAATAGGGTTTCGAATTGGTTGGTATTCTCTATTGGAGACAATGTCGATATCCTCACCGACTAGGTCCTCGGACGGTATCGGAGTGACAAGCTGATGCGTCGCCGTACCACCCAGCGGAGGTTCTGGAGCGCCAGAGTCCACAACAACGGGAATATAATACTTTTGGGCAATCTTGAATATCCTCTCTTTGAACTGCTCCATGGTGGTGGTGGTGGCAGAGTGTTCGAACTCTTTCCATATTGACAGTGAAACGCTATCGACGTCTCCACGACACGAGGCCCTTTTCATATCATTGACCATGGAGTGAATCACCTCTTCAAATGCCAGCTTGAATTTCCACTTCGTGAACGCCTCTTGGACTACTGACCGCAGATCTCTACGCACAGAATCGCCATTTTCGGGACTTGATCCAAAGCTAGAAGTACCTCTGGTGCTGTTCCCCGTGGCTTTAGGTGAAGGACCGGTCGCTTCTGCTGGTATCTCATTCAACTGACAGCTACTATCGCTCGCAGTGAGAACGGATTGGGATTTGTGTTGAGGAGGGAGGTGATGGAGAGAAACCGGCTCCGAGTGATGGTGAATATCTGTTACAGGGGACAAAAGTAGATCGCGAGGCTTGTTGTCCTCGCAAGTGTTGGACGGTGGTAAGGTAGGCGAGGAACTTCCGGATTCCAGTATGGAGGATAAATGGAGACGGTCGGCAGCTTCCAATGGCTCCTTTAAGAGCATCGGGCCCCCAGGGATTCTCAAACGCCGACTCATCCTTGTGAGATTTTGATGGTGGTAAGGTAGGCGAGGAATACTCGTCTTGACATACCGGGGGAAGGGGAAATCTCGAGTCCCGCGATATCGTCAACCGTTGATTCGTGTTGGCGAGGTCTTGCGGACGGCGAGATGGGAATTGACTCGAACGCGAATGGCGAGTAGAAACCGGAGCTATCTGACCCCGAGGGATTTTCAACGATCAAATTGTCCTCGTAATCCTTCAACAATGCCGAAACGGGCGACGAAGATCCAAGCGGAATGTCTGGGAAGGATAAAGGTTGAAAAACACTTTCCGGATTGGGAGTACTGGCGTAGGAAGTGGCATCCATTGATGCAACAATGGCTTCCTCTTTGCTATGCAATACCCTCACCTCCTGGGCGGGGCTGCTCGCGCGAGTGATTTGATCATCAGCCTGTACCTCTGGGGAAAGATGTACTTGACCAGCAATATTTTGGGAGACTTCATCGATCCTTTCCGGGCGAATTGATACATCAGAGCTCTGAATAATAGGTGACGATCGGGGATGTTCTTGATGAGCTTCAGCCATGTCAATGCCGCTACTTGAAGGGTCCAAAGATCCCAGTACAACGAGACCAGGAAGGAAAGGCTCTGCGATGTCGGCTTTGTGCCCATGATCGGGGAATATCTCAGGTTCGACGGTCGTGATTGTGTTCTCTTCGGGTACAGAGTCCCGGGCATCGACAATCATTTCTTCGGGTTTGGGTATAGCTTCCACAGCGTTGCTTGTGGGTTCCTTTTGAGGCTTCTCAGGGTCAGGAATTGCGAAGGGATTTTTGAAGGCTTCATCCAATTTCATTCCGATATACGCCATTTCGTCGTGGGGAGTGTCGAGGACGTTGTCCTGACCGTCATTTAATGAACAATCTTCAAATGCAGCTATGAAATTCTCGTACGAACAAACAGTATCATTGAGCTTTGACAGTTCCTTCCAGATCCCCTGCAGGATATTGGAGAAGTGACCGCCGGATTCGTCCACCAGGCCAACACCCACCCGACCACCTGCCTGACGTCTGCAGCACGAAGTTCGACATGAAGCGGGAAGGTCTTGTCGAGAACACTTCGAATATGCCCTGGGATAGATTGGTCGTCAAGTATCGAAGCTCGAGTGTTGGCCTCCACCCTTTTCAACCATTCGCTGCGCTGTATAGCTGGTTTGGATGAAAGAACCGCGTTTGCAGATGCCTGGAGTCTATTAGTCCATATGGTCAACCGATACACTATATATTGGGGGAAGAATCTGTATACCTTTCGGGGAACCATAATCGCCTGAGTCGCGACGGAGAGGCTTCCCAGGCCAATCTAGCCGGCGCCAAATCTCGATATCAATGTCCCCATGAGTTGGTGCGGACCTTTCCGCTTCGATCTTCAACTTTCTCTCGTTACGTTCCTCCCAAGTTTCGTAATCTCCCTCTTTGTAATTCTTGTCGGTGAAAAGTGGTGGATAGTCGTTCCAATCCTCCTCGCACTTGCGGTCTCGAGGCACTATTGTTTATTAGCAGATGTAGCTTTAGAGCAGTGGAAGAGCTCTTTACCCGGACGTGGAAGACTATCCTTCTGCGTAATGGATGCTCGGTCTGAGGACGGTGACAGGGCAATTCTCTCTATACGCAAAGGGATGCTGTCTTTCGCTGTTGGTGGGAGTGCGTAGCCACTGCCAGATACCAGTTTGGGCAGTAGTGCTTTCAGCTTACCAACGACTTCTTTGGTGTTATTGTTGCTGGGGTCGACGTACTTCTGGTAGAACCCGGCAATCGCATTGCTGGCCTGCGACTCGAAGACGGCGAGGTCTTCCCTTCTCTCTGGCACGAATCTTTCTAGCCATGGAGCTGCATCGTTGCGCGATCGCTGAATGTCTTCATTCCGTTTTGCCTGCAGAGCTTTTATCGGGAGGCCTCGATCTCTGTGGTCCTTCAGTTCCTTCGTGGTGACAACGAGGGCCTTGAGAGACTCGATGACATCGGTGAAAGTCCCAAGGGAGAGCCCATCAATATCGCACACGGGGGTATGAGAAGTCGTCGCTACGATTTACCGATGAGAATGATAAAAGCGTCTGGTGAGAGAAGTCGGATGCGATTGGAATCTGAAGAAAGATTTGAGGATGTGGAGTCGAGGATACTGTGAATCACGAGAAGAGGTGAACTGAGCTTTGAATTCACCAATCGACACCACCTCCCACCCGCAACTTCACCAATGATTCACACGAGGCAACTTCATCTCTGATACACATCCAGACGTAGCGAATTCCCGTCCGCGCCAAAGATAAGAGGAAGAAGAATATTGAATTTCTAATATTACCACTATCTATCACAGCATAGTAATCGATCTTAACATGAAGAGTGATTGAGGCTGCTATTTACAAGCTCAATTCACTACAATGCGGTTCAAAAGATACATGTCCTCTTTGAACACAGTTGAAGTGATCTTCAACTCCACCTCACAAACATCATGAACACAATAACTTCGCTCAACCTCAGCTTCCCCTTTCAAGCACGAATACAACAGCTTCGATTGCATCTACGCACACACGATGGAGAACGCGTCATATCGATTTTGCGTAAGTCCTAGACGCAGACAAGCCCGGCACGTACTGACTATATTCTCAGGATTACGATGGCAACCCTCTGCCTCCGGCAGAGGCCTTACTTAAACAGAAGAAACTGTCGTTATTACTGGAGACACAGCGCGTCATCTTCACACCCGATGAACCAGTGGATGATGACGACGACCCATTGTCCGAAGACGAAAACGACGACAACGATCTGCAGGAAGACATTGTTAGCGACAAGGTGGTGAAATTCAACAAGAAAGGACTGACAGAAGGGGAGGTCAGGCAGAGGCTCAAAGGTAGCGCAGAGGAAATCGACGAGCTGCGCACACGACGCAAGGACTTGGCGGAGTCCATCCTCGGACGGTATAAGCGCAAGGAGGACTTCTTGAAGCAACACGGCGGACTCAACACTCGGAAGATTGATGTATTCGATTTCTCCGAGACCGCGAAGCCTTACAAAGACTCCAGGTACACTTTCGTGGCGTGCTTGTATGGAGAGTGGAGGAACATTGCCAGGCAAAGGGTTTTGGATTCCGAACCAGAAGCCCAAGATGGAGATCGCGTTTCGACCGCTGGGAGAGAAGCAGATGAGAGAGCGGCAGGCGGTGATTGAGGTAGGAGAGAGGTGCGAATGCGAGGTGTGTTTGATCCGCGAGCGTACAAAGTCTAGAAACGTGAAGGACGACATGGCACTCAAAGCGTTCCGAGGAGATGGGGAGCCAGTAACCCTTTAGCGCCAGATCACCACGGCGGCTTTTAAACTCGCGATTGAGACATTCATACGTTGACATTAAACAAGAAGGAATTTCAATGTTCCAGACGACCTGAGACATTCATAAAACGTAGAAATAAAGAGAATAGAATAATGAAAGGTTTGAATATCCCACACGATCTGAGACACTTTTGCCTCAAGGGGCAGAAAAAGGGATATTGGATAGGAAGTATTTTGAATGTTCCACAGCATCTAGGACATTTAAAGGACTGAAAGAATAATATTGAATATGAAAGAATTTGAATGTTCCACTCAACTTGAGACATTCATCTGAGGCAGAAGAAGAATATCAAGTATTAAGAAATGAGAACATTTCACTCGACGTGAGACATTTATAAGGGGGGAATCCTGAACCCCAAAGATATTTTGAGTTTCTGGAAGATGTTGGATTACTGGTACTTTTAATGGATAGCCAGGGGATTATGCACAGGGGGGAAGATCACAGAGGGCTAGCAGCCGCATTCTCGCTTAATGTCCCAGAAGCAGCAACAGGTAAACAAAAAACCCCTGATTATGCTGCGGGGGCGAGATACTTCCTGATTTTCTGGAAACATAATACAAAGCTAGGGCTTAAGATTAAGAAGGGTGTTATGAAGTGTCCATCGCTTCTGAAACCTCTCCATTGATCGCATCATCCGCGATCTTGAGCATTTGGATAGATTGCGCCAACTCGTCACTGACTGGGCCTATCTCGTCAACCAATATCGTCGCCGTGATCTGATCAATGGTCCTCAAATGCCCTTGAAGACTAGTGACATCTACATCGTTGGCAGCGTCTTCGAATAGGGCCCTCGAGTTCTTCATGTACGTCGGGGTTCCCCGTAGCCCTCGCACCGTCTACAGCTTCTGATTTAACTTTTGATGAGTAGCCTCCATGATATGTATTGCGTTCTTTGCAAAAATAGAGTCGGCTTTGAGTTTTAAAGGATCGTTCTGACCTGGCTGCGGGGGCATTATTTTCTTCAACAAAGATATTGCAGACTTGACAGCTTTGAGTAGGCTTGAAGTGTCGGTATGTGTTGCTTCAATAAGACTCGCCGCCTCACAGGATGCCACGACAAATTCAGCGACGAAGCGCTTAGGAACGCGTACCTCGGTAGCATTTCGTGCAACGACCTGCCGGATTGCAGCGACCATCTCGGGTGTTACTATGTCGTTGGACCGGTCTATCTGGTATCCTCGCTCTGAAATCTCGTCGATAAGTTCCTCCGCGTCGGCGGTGTCGAAAGCTTCAGACCACGCCAACCATCTAGAGAAGGCAGAACGAGACGGAGGTGGGGGGGTCTGTAGATCCGGAAGGCTCTCTTTCATGATTCGAAGCATCTCGCGTATGTAGATTGGGTCCCGCGTTTCTTCCAGTGCTGCAATCAAGAGGGTCATCGCGGCCGCCAGATCTCGAGTCGGTGGGAGCACCACAGCATTGTCGCCATGCTGATAGTATCCTGGCTTCTCCTTTCCTGCAGTTATCTCCGATGAAGAGAGAACTGCTCTGTCTCGGACTGCCTTAGACCATGCGCTTTTTCTGTTGCGCTCCTTGACATCTTGAACGCCCCGAAACTCATATCTGAAATAAACATCCTAGGTCTTAATTTTATACGGCACGACCAAGCCTGGTCCTGGTGACAAGAGCGTATAGTATATGGTGTTTTTACGGGGCCCGTCAGTGTAGGGAGAGACGACGAGCAAGGGAGACCCCAGGCTGTTTGTGGGTAACCCCGGCTGATCTTCAGCGGGCTCTAAAGCCTCATCAAGAATATCCGCCTCGCTCTCCTTGCCCTTGCCCTTGCCCTTGCCCTTGCCCTTGCCCTTGACCTTGGCCTTTTTCTGTACATCCTTCTGGTTCTCTGTAGGGCGTATCGGGTGCTTCGGGCGCACTCTTGAGGCACAGCCCACGATGAGGTACCGACACAAATTGCTCGGAGAATGTGCCTCTTCTTCTGGGGACAGCAACAAGGTAGGACGGAAAGCGCTATTGGGGGTTTTAGGGTTCTCCAGTATGTCGTATACGTTGTTTTTGCTGGAGCCGAGAGCGTAGGTGTTCTTGTGACTGTATGCGAGCGTATAGATATCCTCGCAATCCATGTCGATTAAATCGGGAGGAGCTAGCATTTCAAGCCCACTTGATGTGAGCAGCTTGTTTGTGTGTAGAGAGGGGCCGCCATCAGTTCTCTGCTTCTTTGCAGTCGAAATTCTACGCCGCGTTAGCCATCCAGCGGTCGGGATCCAACAATGTGGTAGAAACTTACATATCTCTTAGCTATCTTAGCCAAGTGGCTTATCTTGCGTTGAGAGTGGGTGTAGGCTGAGGGCTGATCTCAAGACAAGTGGCCGTATGTGGTACTCCAGGTGAATCCTCGAATTAATTCTCATATATGGGGAGCAGCGAATGCAGGTCGAGCTTGAGATGGGGGACAGAGCAAGACAGAGTTGCGAAGTTGGTAGATTGCTCAGCTGTGCGATATTGTGCAAAGATCAGAGTGCACGTTGCCGACGTCGAGGATTAATGAGAAAGACATGAATCGGTGGCGGTGCAGTTCCTGCAAAAGTGAATACAACACATTGAAAATGTTGTCGCTTTAATCAGGCTTCAACAATACTTCGTTTCCACCATAAAACGGGTTTCCCTTCTCCTTCCGCATCTAGGATTCACCAAGCCAACTTACATGGAAAGAGATCTTCTTCCAACTTCCTTCCCCAACATCCTTCCGTCAACTGCGTACAACAAGCCACCCATTATGGCGGACAGAGACATACAGATGGAAGTGGACCGTATTAGGGCCAAGATCGACAGGAGTGGGTTTGGTCGGAACAGCTGAACAAGAAAAAAAAAATATCAGGCGGAGCTTGATGCTAATTCAACAGGTAGGGTGCTGATCACCAACGGCAGTTAATTGAGTAGCTAACATGGTACCAGAAAACAGCTCATCGGAAGACGACCAAAACGATGACCAGGGCGAAGATGAGGATGGTGATAACGACGAGACGAGAAACAGCGACGACGAAGACAACAGCAGCGATGAAGACAGCAGTGAGGACGAGGATAGCGAAGATGACGTGGACGATGAAGAGAGCAATCTCTCCCCTGAGGAGAAGATAGTTGCTACTTACAAACCCATGGATCGCAGTATGGGGCACGTGTTGATTGGAAATACGGTTGTACCGCTCGCTGTATTCCTGGGCCGGCAGTGGTGGCAGCGCGTTGTAAGTACACTTCACCCAAAATCATATGCCCTGAAAATCTCGCCATCTGTACCCAGTTTTGCTGACGCCATTCCAGTGCACCTTGTACAGCGTGGAGCCGCTGGTAGTACCTGAGGACTGTTTCGTCGACAAGCCCCATGCATATCAGCTGAAGGCTGCAGCGCAGGCGTTATATTGCGTCAAGGAATTGGGATTGTTTATCCTTGGGGACCCCACAGGTCTTGGGAAAACATTCATGGCGGTGCTAATGGCGTGGGCCTTGAGGAAGCAGCCAGGGGTTGTCCTGATACTCGTGCCAGGAAGTTTGAGGAATGATTGGCATGAATACCTAAATATGATAGGAAAGACGGTAAGCATATCCCCCGATTCAAGCTTGTTCATTACGTCCTGACGCGAAGGTTTCACAGCGTGAAGGGAAGATGAAGGTACACGTAGTAGGCCAACACAAGCACATCACCGCGGTGGACTTGCTTCGAGAGGGGTATGATATAGTCCTAGCGACTTACGAAGCCTTCCACGCAGCCTGCGTTAAAGTGGATACTTTCAAGGCGAAACTTGATAAGTGGCGACGGATACCAGAAGAGGAGAGGGGGGCGTGGCCAACGCCAGTCAGGCCATCCTCGGTATTGTTGTCCGAAGTGTGGAAAGTGTTGGGCGTGCCATTCAAACTGGTGTTAATGGACGAAGCCCATCGGGTGCAAAAAGCGGACGGCATGCGCCATTGCGCCATCAGAGATAACTGCTGGACAAACGGATACGTCTTTTTATCTGCCACTATAGCCTCGAACCAGTGGCATGGACTGTTTGGTTACCTGGACTTTGTAGGCAGGCAGCCGTTTAGGTCGCTGAACGCATTTCTGCACGCATTCGCAGATAAAAATGCATCAGGGGACGCGCGACCGCCGGGTACTGAGAAGATCGCGCTATTACAAAGATTGTTCCAAGCTTTTACGATAATTCGACCGAAAAACACCCTGGAAATGCCTCCGGTTAAGATCGAGAGAGTCTTGTTCGAGCTTGGGGAAGACTGCGTGAATCAAGTAAAAGAATTAACATTGGACTTCTTCAAGTGTTTAAAAAGAAGAGCGATTCCACTAGACTATGAAGACATAACTAGCACCAAGCCGTTCGGGAAAGCAACGGAGGCCCTTATGGCTGCGTTGCACCCTCTATGCTACGAGGGGAAGGGAAAGCGAGCTAGGCGGGAGATGGAGGATGAAGCGGAGGTCGTCGAGGATGAGCGCGAAGCGTTCTTGAAGCGCGTCCGAGTGAGCGAGAGTCTCGTGGAAGATTCCGGCAGATTATCCACATTGGTAAAGTTTCTCGACTGGATCAGGGAGGATGGACCAAATGAGAAGACGATCGTGTTCTCAGTGAGTATGAAATTCCTTGACACGGTTGCTGAGGCACTCGATCGAAAAGGCATGAAAGTCTTCAGATACGATGATTCAATACCATTGGAACGCAGAGCCAGCATCATGCGGGAGTTCAAGGACGCGAAAGGGTGGGCTGTACCTTCTCTCCACAATGGGTGCAGGTAAGCACCGACCACAATTTATTACGTCAAAAACAGTTGACTGACTCTGCGCAGGTGGTACCGGGCTCAACGCGCAATGCGCGTCCCGGATAGTTATCTCGGAGTCTCAGTGGACTTTTACTGCACTGATGCAAGCAATCGGCCGAGCATGGTGCCAGGGTCAAGAAAAGACGGTCCGCGTATACCTCCTATATGGGGTCAACTCCGCCATCGACAAAGTCATACATAATACGATGCGGAGAAAGGCTAGGATAAATGAGGAATTGAATGCGTCCATTGATTCGGCGCTACGATCAGGGCCCGGCATGGTTTCCGCCGGAATTTTCTGTGCCGAAGAGCGTTGGAGAGGACGTGTCGGAGGGGAACAGGACTCAGAGCACCTCGAATCGCAAGCGGAAGATTGATGCATTGAATGGGAGCCAAGCAGAGCACAAGGGGAGTACGCATGAAGAGGCAAATGGAGTATGAGACTGCTATAAGACCGAGAACAGCCTCTACTGAGCCTATAAGTATAGAGGGCGAAGTTCGCAGTGGTAACGTAAGACTCTGTATGCCCAAATGCGCTTCGAAGTCAATGCATCGAGGGAGTTATGCGTAACTTTCGACTACGCGGAGGCTCTGAGATCATGTGAGCCTACGAAAGTCATCACAGATGGCTGCAAGGTATATTGAAATATACCCTGGCTATCACCATCCTGACTCAATGAAATCACCCCTGGGAACAGGGCATTGGGGCTGGGAAAGTTGATTGAGAGTGGTGAGTTTGCACGCCCAAAGTTCAATGATTGGCCTCACTTCATCCAGCTCCCGGTCTTGGAGAAGAACTCAATTAGTGCGAGATCATCAAACTTTTGAAAGTCTTAGCCTTGTGGATATCATTTCCTTGATCAACATACTGGACTCGGATTCAATAGGAAACACTGCCGCTTTCGAATCTAACAGGAGGAACTTTTACTTTCGAATCAATTAAAGGAATAGTACTACTTTCGAATCTATCAAGGGCAGCTTCTACATTCGGATCAAGTAGGAAATACTATCGCTTTCGACCCTAGCAGGAAGCACTATCGCTATCAAATCTACTAGGAGGACTTCTACTTCCGGATCAAGTGGGAGGTGCTCTCGCTCTCGGATTCATTACGATGCTACTTCGCATTTCTATCTCAAATATAGTTGCATCGGACTTCATCCTCATCGTAAGAATTGCTCTAATCTTATGCCTCGCTTTTGCGGTCCCATCCCCTCTAGAATTTCATCCATCGTACAGTGGATCGCCCAAATAGCTCAAACAACCTAGACGTAGCGTTTGTGAGCTGGCCGAACATTGTCTCATCTCAAATCACGGTCAAGAGTTCTACCAGCCTCTCATCGAGCAACAAAATGTGCCCAGTATTACTCAAGTAGGACTTGACTTTGTGATCTCCGTGTTGTCCGTGGCCTCATCTCCAATCGGCAGGCAAACTAAAGCTGTGAACTTACAAAGGCACAGAAGTCGGCTGATCAGTACAACAGCTACTAATCTCCATGGAAGAGTCCAGCATCTTCCTCAGTGACTAGACACCCCCGATGAACCTGCGCGTGACAGTAGACATCCTCGAATAATCATGGGGGCGGCTTTAGGGGAAGGGGCTCGCAGGATTTTGACAAACCCTCAGTAATGAAATGTCAAGATTGCCTTGACAATGCCACTCCCTTATCGCCAGAACTGAAATCACTCCATGCTGATCCTCTCCCAGCGCCCTCTATGCACTCCTCGACCTCGAGACCAATACCCACATCTTGACCTTGTAAATGAGCATGCAAGAGACATAGCAAGCCCAAATGCAGCTCTTGCACAGCTTTCTCTCAAACTCTTACGAGCCACTCTGGTCTTAGAAGGCGGGAGATCATAATCTAAGGCACTCGCCAGCACAGCTCAACACAGACGTCAAGATACAATTGCAAAATATTCATTGCTATATACAGGACCAATATTGACAGCGAAGTAATCTCTCTTGAAACCCATCGCCTTTTTTATGTACATTCCTCTCAGTTATTGTCGTGCCGCGAATCAGGCTCATTGGGGTACGGAACACCATCAACACCCTTTTCCTTGACGGTGATAGACGACGAACCACTACTCTGATACCCTTCAGTGGCTAGAATCTGGTAGTTGTGAGATCCCAATTTAAGACCGCTCTTGGTCCAGGCGTCAAAGTGGTTGCCGATGGTGATTTCGCCGCCGACGCGCTTTTGTTGGCGGACAGACCAGAATTGGTAGAAAGTAGCGGTACCGTTGATGGACGGCTGGTTGACGCGCTGAGTCTGGTAGATATCGTAGGTGCCGCCGTCAGAGGTGACGGTGCCCTTCTTTTGCGCGTTGCTGCTTGGGTTGTAGGTACCAAATGACTCTACGATGTAGTACTCGATCAGCGGATTAACAGTCCACCCGTACAGCGAGAGGTACGAGTTGACGTTGGCGCCGCTCCAAGTGCCGTTATACACGACAGTCTTCCTCGATCCCGGGTTCCAGCCCTTGCCACCGACCCAGTTGTTCACGTTGCTCCACGAGGACTTGTAGGTGCCGTTGACGAGGTTGTTGTAGGTGACCGAGCCGCGCTGGCGATCCGACCAGTAGGAGTAAAAGTAACCGCTGTTGAAACCGTAGCCCTCTGGGTCACCAGCTTGGGCGACCTCGGTATCACGCTCATGGAACTTGCTGCCGAAATCGATGGATCGGCCGAAGAGCTCCTCGTCGAGCGGGATAGCATTAGCCAGGGCCGCGGTGAAGAGAAGAGACTTGACGAAGCTGAAAAGCATATTGAATGAATAGAGACTTAATTCAATATCCGGGGAATGGTTTATGAAAAAATGGGGAGGCCCGTCTTTTATCCCCGCCTCTCCATCGCCAAGATCAGGTTAATTGCATCTCAGATCCACCTTGTAGCTTTCAGCCTAAGTAGATTCCCGGATCAACAAGACCACCCTAAAAACTTGAAATCAGCCTCGCTGCTCCGATTCGAGCGTAACAAAAGGCGTAGAGCACGAAATGCTTTGTCCAAGGCTCAACGGAGGAAATGGGTAGACCAAAATAGCCAGATTTTGTAATGAAAATCCACGGAGATATTACCACTCGGCATATGACACGATTCCGTCTTTTTCCTCGTCACACTTCGGAAAGGCTTCGCTCAGAAATTCGGTGGTTGCGTCTATTCTTAGCACTGGGCTCCTCTGTCTGCCTGTGTGCAACTCGGGTGTGTTTTCTGTCACGGGGGAAGCAAAATGCGGCTTCCAGTCTGCCGTGAAAGGATAAGTCCCCGCCTGAATACCAAGTGTTCGCCAAGATGCTACGATCGCGGCTATTTCCCCGTGGGGTATGAACCTGGCATCAAGAAGTCCACCATTTGAGCTGCAGTGTCACGAAGGGGTTTGCGTCGCGAGTCCACTGCAGAGATCATCTTGATCTTGCTGCCTATGCTACAACTACCGACAAGCTCGTGTTGTTGAAACCCGGCAAGCGTTCCAATCGCAACATGTTGGATCTACAGTTTGCTCGGGTGGTACTAATTCGCGAGAAAATCGGTCGAACGCGTTGATTGTAACTTCCACTTGTGGAACTTGATCGTAGATCCTGTGTCGGCACGCCGGGAGCATTCGAAGGTCTGCGATTAAGAGAGAAGTCTACCATGGCCTCGTCCGAGATTATGAGTATGAATTGCTATTGGTTAGACGTTTCATCTTCCCAGTTTGCATCCCGCCCTTTTCATTACTTCGTCGCCGTCATTTCGAGTTCCAGCTTATAGACATTCCGTCTTCGACGTACCCGAATTTAAATTGGATTTAACCACACAACACAAGAGCAGAGGCGAAAATCAAGATCCCGCGGCGTTTCTCGTTGTACACATCCTGGAAATTACCCACCCTATTGCTTCGCATGGACTTGCACATTGTCGCGGCCCCAGGTCTGCAAAAGGGGGCCCATGAAGAATTGATTACAAAAGTATATTTCCAAAAAGCTTGCGTAGTATAATTAGAAGATCGCACTTGTGTCCAGGTAAGGAGTTCGCTTGACTTACGAGCCTACCGGAAAAAGTCCGTGTTTTTAGGGTCTAAGCGAGCCGCACCTTACTTTTTTTGAATAACTTCAAAATGCCTCCAGAGACCCCTTTATTGCAATTTGACTATTAATTAGGTAAGGAAATCTTTACTGAATATAAAGAAATAATATATTAATTTTATAATATAATATAAATTCGGGAAATTTATAATTATTAAAATTTTTATATATAATAATTTAAAATATTCTCGAATTATATAAATTAACAGATTTTTTATTTTAATCAATAAATAAATCGACGAGATTATCGAATATATTATCAAATTATAAAAATATAAAATTTTTGATTAAAGTTTTTTATATAATAAATTAAAATTTAATTATTTTTTTAATATATTAGAAAAATAATTTAAATAAAAAAATTATTTTAAATATATAGTTTGCTAGAAATTTTATTTTATTATAATATAAATTTTAATACATTTTTTCTAGGTTATTATATATATATTTTAAATAATAAAATAACTAAAAATTCTCTAATTTAATAAAATTATATTTTTAATTAAAAAAAGGATTATCAAATAAAAAATTATTAAAAAAGAAAAAAAATAATATTATTCTATTTGTATATAATATTAGTTTTATAAAGAATAATTAGATATAATTATAAGAGTTCTCTAATATTTATTTATAGAATTAATAAAATAGATATTTTTATATAAAAGAATTATTTGGTATAAATTTTAAAAATATATATTTAATTAATTTTAAAAAATTTTGCAATTATTATATATATTTTAAAATTTATTATAGAATTTTTTTTTATAAAAAATAATAATTTTATTTATAATTATAAAAATATTATCAATTATTGTATTAAATAATATACAATATATAAGATTATATTAATATTATATTTTTTATAAATTTTAATATAAATTTTATTAAAAAATATTAGAGAAAAATCAAACAAATATTATATAAATATTAGTATTAATTTATAATAATAACTGAAATAGAAAAAATAATCGGGGAAAAATAAATTAGGATACTACAAAATTAAATAAATGAATTGATATTAAAATAAAAAGGTTGGGTTAATTGTTTTATATAATACCACGGATGGTCTATTTCTAATTAAAATGCGATTTGTTGATATTATTTAAGTTGGCGCATGCCTTAGACCCTAAAAACACGGACTTTTTCCGGTAGGCTCGTTAGGCGGGGGTTAACGTCATAACGCCGCATACTCTTACATCGCGTACGATAGCTTTGGCTTCATCGAAGTTGAAATATGAGCAGAAGTAAGATACCGGGGAGCGATTCAACTGCGCACTCTACACGCGACTAATTCCGAGCCTGGGTTCTCGACCAGAGGAAGCACCGTTCTCTAGATACCAGTCTTTGAATTTCAGTTTTAAGCGAGGTGAAAAAGGGGGACGGATTTGGAGCTGTGGTGAGAGTAGACCTCTTCGAAGTATTTGGTGAAATTATCGTGGGGAAAGAAGATGATCTATTTCTCTAACTAAATTAATGCTTCTATGGTTCGGTTCTGCCTTGGTCCCTGCTGACATAACAGGAACAGTTAAAATTTTGCTCATCGAAACCAGCCATCTGTACATGAAACGAAACAAAGATGCTCGAACTTTCTGGAGCATATAGCTTCAATTAGCTGGAACGCATTAGTCTCGCCGAGAATGCCGAAGGCCCTTGAATTACGCCAACTCCATCACGTTTACGCATAATAGCCATGAATGCGGACAAATCTTCCATCTTAATTCATCCAGTTCACATCTTAGGCCAAGGAAAGCACTACCAAGCACCAATCCGGGGGTAAGCTCACCGTCCGACGCTTTTTACAACAAACGGGAGATGCACCTCGTCAAAACGTATTAGTGCTTGTTTAGTAGACTGGGAGAAATCTTGCACATCGATTAACATACAGTCCATGCCTACATAAAACTCAGATGTGAAGTGCTGAAGATAATGTTCATTTGACCTCAAGCTCAAACTCCCACTTCCCTTTCACTTGCTCCCACAAGTCCCAGAACCTCGCTGCGATGTTCGCAGGGTTGTTTACAGGCTCATTCGGGGTCACTGGGCCCCCAGCAGTGACCAGCGCTACGTGAACAACATCCTTGGCCTGCTCTGCAAGCAGTTTCACCAGACTAGCTTGTGCCGCTTTGGCCATGCTGAGTGAAAAGACTGGTGCGAAAGGTTGGTGAATGATAGGCGAAGATGTGACGAAAAGGCAAGGGTGCGCATCTGGTTTCTCCTTCGCCAAAGATTGCAGGCGTGGGAGTAGTACCTTGGCAGAGGTGTAGAGCCCGAGTGAGGGAATCTTGAAGTCCTCCAAGATATCGTCCTCTTTGTAATCCCCAAACATGCCGTACTGGATGCGAGCGGCATTGTATACCACTACTTCAGGAGTACCAACCTCCGCAATGGCTTTTTCGAGAGCGTTAGTCAAGCTGGCGGGATCGGTAACATCTGCATTGTAGACGTGAACAGAGGCTGATGGAGCAGCAGCCGAGATAAAAGCACTTGAGGCAGATAGATTCGAAGTGGAGCGTGCAAAGAGGGCAATGCGGCTGAACTGATGGGTGGCAAACAAGCGGGCGACGTGCGATCCAATCATAGGACCAACTCCAATGACGAAAAGAGGACCTGGAGTGGACATTTTGAAAATTGACGATTGAAAGCCGAGAGGACTGGCAAATAACTTAAGAGAGGTAATATTCAGGGCTTGTATTATAGTAAAAGTCGGATACAAAGACTACGCAGCCAGATTGAAGACTTCGACGGGGCGGCGGGACGATATATATGTGATCTATTCTTATGGGGTAAAGTACAAGTAAGGAAGGTTCGTAAGGTTTTACGCGGCCTAAAGCCGCGGCCCCGCGCTCGCTCTTCAATACTACCACATTGTGGCCAGTGATTTAAGGAGAAGAATAAAATTGCAACTCACCAACATACCATCACGGTTGGTAGCATAGCCAATCCAATTAATTTTATCGGTGTTGCAGGGTTTCCGTTATTTACCCGGCGGACATGCAAGGCCCACGCGGCGCACCAATATCTCACTGCGTACGATATGTAGTACTTCATGCAGTCAGGAGGCAACAATCATACCTAATACAAGCCAATGCCAATTATCATGTAGTTGGATGGCCAGACTTTTGAGGCGCAGAGGTTTGCCACACGAATTGCGAGGACTGCAAAATATCTTCAAATTGATTTAAATTAAAAACCTTCACAATGCCTGTATGGTAACATACTGATGCAGAGCTACTAAAAATATGCTTATCACCATAAAAATAGCGTCATTTGTCTATCCGATTATTCTGTTGGTCTGAAACTCCGGCATGATTACGAGTACATTTTACGTCCTTGTTTCAAATATGAAGAGAAATGGATACCCTCATGGAGAATCCTGGAACACGTGTGGGCCATTAACAATTTGTTCCTGGTGGCTCAAGCTGAAGAACCATAAGTGGAAGCCCACGAATCGTAATCCTTTGATAGCATCAAATCCTGCATATGACGCCTGCGAATACCGATATTCCCGCCGTCAAAAATTGGTAGGACCATGGCCGTCGTCATTAGGTCCGCAAACGGCTGATCAGCGTTATACGCCGTTCTGCGTGAATCAGCAGTGAACTTTCATGCTCCAAAAAGTGCGGGAAGAATTCACATTCCAACAACACTGATAGCATCTGTAACAACAGTTACACACGCGTCAGAACAGTAAATCTTTGCTGCCAAAGCCACTTCGCGCCTCGCGTTATAGTCACCGGGGCCATTTTCAAGACAACTGGCAGCTTTCCACGTCAAAGCTCTGCTAGCCTCAGTTTTCATCTTGATACTGCTAAGCAGATCCGCTACTGCCTGTCTTGCGAGCAACTCTGTGGCCCCCCTGCGGTTGTCACGCCTTGCAAAAGCCAAGGCAGCATCAAAACTGGCCCGCATAATGCCGACACTCATGGCGCCGACCAGGACCGCAGAGCAATCAAAACTGGCAGAAACTATGGATGCACCTGCTCCCGGTGGGCATAAAACGTTCTTGACTGGTACTCTGAGGTTCGTATATTTGATATGCGGGCCGGAGCAGGCTGTGTGACCTACGGTGTGAACGTGACGTAGAGTTTTGAACGCACCGGCTTCGTTACGCTTGATGTCTGAAATTGTAACGAGAAGTATCATTATAGCGTCGGAAGGCTCGTCAGATGCAGGAGTGGTGGTGCGGCAGACAACACACTGGAGATCTGCACCTTCGAAGTCCCAGCCAGCACAGTTGGTCGCCCAGATCTATTCCATGAGCAAATTAGCAAAGTCTGAGAGGATTCATACAGAGTTTCTCACCTTTTCTCCATTGATTACCCACTCGTTACCTTCGAGAGTTGCCGTTGTGTTGAGACCCGGAGCCCCCTTCTCCAAATAATTGGCGACTCCACCGGGTTCTGAAAAGACCAAACTCGCCAGAGGCTCTCCTTTCCCACTCAAGAATGGCTTCAGGAACTCTTTATGCTCTGACTTCCCTGCCAGATTTAGTGGCGTCAAACCTAGCCCAGTTGCAAATATTGTGAGAGACGCCGAGGGCTCGACGGCGTACATCTCCTCCACCAAGATAGCTGCCTCGGTGAGTGTTCCTCCAGCGCCACCATGGTGAGGAGCAATCTGGCCCTTAATCAAACCGCTGGCAACTGCCTGCGCATAAAGAGGGCGTGTTGACTGAAAGCGCTCATGGCCTTGGTATTTCATGTAATTGTTTTTGGCGTCCTTCAGGGGACCAGCTGCGAAACCAGCTGCAGCCTTGCGTATGCTTTCTTCGGCTGGAGAGAGTTGAAAGTCAATAGGCATGATGGAAGACTTGATTCAGGACTAATTGATGCTTCGAGTAAGAACACGGCGAGAAAGATGACTACTGGCGATGCTTATGGTGAGCGTTCCTTAAACGCAGAACTTCTCTCCCGAGCACATCGTTATGGAAGTTCATTGAAGCTGAACTTAGAATGTTTCTAATTGCCTTTATCCTGTCATGTACATTGGTATCCTTGTATTGCGCAGCAATGGACTAGCATAACCAGGTGCTGCTGACGTGAGCTTGCTGCATCATGCATGTCCGACGCATCTGCCGTGAAACCAACAGTTCGGAAATTGTGACGTTCTACTGTGCCTTTGCTGCACAGAAATATTACTACGAGGCTGCACTTTCAAGTGATTTCAACTGGCATTCACGTACCACAAGTCTAGTTAAGTTAGAATTTTTATGCAGCAACGAACACAACTTGATATGGTTTGATATTAGCCAATCGAGGGAGTTTACCTCTAGGCCCGATGGTGTTTTCTATCCTACGGAGGTGCAGGCCAAAAATTTTGTCACCAGGGATCTGTGATTTTCCCGTTGTTGGTTTTCCCGTTGTTGGTCTTTCCTGTTGTTGGTTTTCATTTTCTTGGGTCGGGACATGTCCTAAAACCCAATTGCATAGCATATATTGAAACCCGACTGCATGGTATATATTAAACCAACAGTATTATATGTATTGAATAGTAGGATTCGATCACGTGTACTCCCTGTGCACACCCTTGGTGACAGAGCTTTTGGCCTGCGCCTCCGTATATGGAGGTGCAGGCCTACCACCGAGACATGGATATTTATATATGT